>FTEL01010169.1_pt1 | contig 32493 bp, 23 predicted proteins | sample 1658911 | NCBI WGS metagenome assembly FTEL01 (sample SAMEA3914869, study PRJEB12502) | metagenome | biome: forest; material: soil | place: USA | collected 2012-03-12 | depth 0.1 m
AAAGGAGGGGGAGGATGAGGAGGATTGGGAGGAGGATGGGGATAGTGAACTCGAGGACAGCGAGGTGGATGAGGAGGATGAGGAGGATGGGGACGACGAGTTCGTCAGCACCAGCCCTGCCAAGCTGGGCGCGCTCGCAAGAAAGTACGTTATTGTCGAGCAGATCGCCGAGTCTCTCGGCCGGGATCTGCCGTTTGTGAAGAAGATGGACGAGCGGATGGCGCGTTGCCGGAACACGATACTGCTCGATCTGAGCACGACGCTGAAGGAGGCCCGCAAGGCCGGAGTCAGGGGGCACGGGCGGGTCATCAAGGTGATGGCGATATACAGGATCCTTGATGCGCAAGCCGAGGCGGTCAAGGTGCTGAAGGAGAAGTAGGGGACCCTGCTTAGCATCATGGCAATTTGACCTGGATACCCAACCATGCGACGCGCTCTGATTCATGAAAATTATGGTACATGAGATTTCCCTATGATACAACCGCCACCAACGGTCACATGATCGATTGAAGGTGCTGTGGCTGCACCGTCTCGTCCGTTGAAGAGAAGGTGCCGTTCAAGCTGAAGCCGGGACCGTTGGTCGAGCTCAGGACGACCTCGTCGAGGGCCTTGGGGTGGTACTCATCCGTGTTCGCGATGCCATCCTTGACATGCGTCATGAACAGCTTGAGATTCTCGGACAGCATGTGAGGCGTGAAGCCCAGCTGGCCGATGGCCATCTTCACGAGGCCCATCCTCTCCTTGTACTCGTCTTGGCCGACCATCTCTTGCATGGCCGCCTTCAAATCGGACGTGATGGTCCTGGTTCTCGGACTCGGCATCATGCCCTTGGGGCCGAGAATCTTGCCGAGGTTCGCCTTCTTCAGGGCGTCGGCGCTGGAGGAGTGGCAGATGAGCTTGTTGAAGCTCATGGTGCCGTCGCGGATGGCCTTGAACAATGATTCCTCCCCCGCCTGCACGGCGCCGAGCTGTTGCGCTTCGGCCACCAGTGGGCTGTCCTCGGGGCAGATGACGGCGACACGTGTGCTGGTGTTGACGGCGAAGGGGAAACGGATGCGGCCTCGGATAATAGGGCCGTTTTTGTGTGCCCTGATCTTGGCGGAGATCTCGTACTTGACATTTGCGGGCGGGTTGCCAACCTCGAAGGCACGAATGTAGCTGAAGGGGGATTGGAGTTAGCAAGGCCAGGTTCGGCAGGCGGGCTGACTGGGAGGGCGGGGGGGCGAGCTTGGACTTGCCGGATAGCATCGCAGAGAGAAAACTTCTTGGCGAGGGTCTGGTCGTAGCAGCGGTAGGTCTTGTGTGTCTTCCGCTTCTTGGGGGCGCGCTTGCGGTTCATGGAAGCATGGCGGACGAGGGGCGAGGGCGTGGTGGCCGAGGGCAGAAGGAACTTGGGTATTGTCGCTGCTGCTGTCGGCCGCGCCGGTGCTGTGAGACTGAGCCGTGCCAGAGAGGCAAGGCACTGGTTGAAAGACGCCATCGCGCCACCTGGCTGCCAAACACGGCCCGCGATGTGTCGATTGAGGCGGTCGCTGGTCGTCGGGTCGAGGTGCTGGCGTCGCTGGTGGCTGCTTGCTTCGAGCTCGCTCACTCAATTAACGTCTGAAAAAAAGTTGGGGCCGTGCAGATGGCTGATGCTGGCTGTATTGGAGCCTCGGTTTTCAGGCAACGAGATGGCCACCCACTCAGCAGGGTGGGCAAGCGACAGGGGTAGCCATAACCCACACCGCCCGGCGAAACAGTAGGCTCCAGAATCATTACCCCGCCACAGCTTGGGCTGCACCACCCCCACAGCAGCAGTGCTGCCCCGCCAAAGTTTTGCCAGACGTCAAAGCCTGGTTCTGCCTCTGTTGACTCAACCCAAGTTCCCGAGCTTGCACCAGCCCGGACTGCCTTTCCAACCACGCCCAGCCCGGCCCCCGACACCGACTCACGAGACCAGCCACGCACACAACCCCAAGTCCAAACATGAAGGTGGACGAGCTCAAATCGCTCGAGGCGGGCCTCGCGGGCGATTTCCGCCAGATCGAGCCCCAGCTGCAGGCCCTCGACAAGCACCTGATCCTCCGCACCTATCTCGACGGCTACTCCCTCGGCGACGTTGACACCAAGATCTGGCAGGCCCTCCGCGGCAACCGTGCCGCCGTCTCCTTCATCAAGCGCGGCGCCCTCGCCAACCTCGCCCGCTGGTTCCAGTTCATCGAGGACAACCACCCCGAGATTCAGGCCGACATCCTCGCCAAGGACGCCGCCGCCAAAGCCAAGGTTGCTGCTGCGAGCAAGGCTGGCGCGAGCTATGCCCTGGCCCTGCAAGACGCCGACAAGGGCGTCGTGACAAGATTCCTGCCCGAGCCCTCGTGAGCCGCCTGCGTGGCCAATGGCCATCCTACCTGCCACACAAACACGTTACTGACTGCTGGGACTAGGGGCTACCTGCACATCGGACACGCCAAGGCCGCCCTGCTCAGCGACTACTTTGCTCACCAGGCCTACAAGGGCACCCTGCGGCTGCGCCTCGACGATACCAACCCCTCCAAGGAGAAGGAGGAGTACCAGGATGCCATTATCGAAGATCTCGCCCTGATGGGCATCAAGCCCGACGTGCTCTCTTACACCTCGGACTACTTCGACTACCTCTACGATATGTGCATCCGCCTGATCAAGGAGGGCCACGCTTATGCCGACGATACGGACCAGGAGACCATGCGCGACGAGCGCTGGAAGGGCATCGCCTCGAAGCGCCGGGACCGGACCGTCGAGGAGAACCTACGCATCTTCGACGAGATGAAGCAGGGTTCCGAGGAGGGTCTCCAAAACTGCATTCGCGCCAAGCTGTCGGTCGACAACCCGAACAAGGCCATGCGTGATCCCGTCATCTACCGCTGCAACATCGAGACTCCCCACCACCGGACTGGCACCAAGTGGAAGATGTACCCCATGTACGACTTCGCCTGCCCCGTCGTCGACAGCCACGAAGGCGTGACCCACGCCCTGAGGTCTACTGAGTACACGGACCGTAACCCCCAGTACCAGTGGTTCTTGGACATTCTCAAGCTCCGCCAGGTCCACATGTGGGATTTCGCCCGCATGAACTTCATCCGAACCTTCCTCTCCAAGCGGAAGCTCGCCAAGCTCGTCGATACGGGCAGGGTCTGGGGCTGGGACGACCCGCGCATGCCGACCATCCGTGGCGTCCGCAGGCGCGGTATGACCATTCCCGCGCTGCGCGACTTCATCTTGAAGCAGGGCCCCAGCCGGAACGTCGTTACCATGGACTGGACCAACTTCTGGGCCAGCAACAAGAAGGAGATCGACCCCATTGCGCCGCGCCACACCGCCATCCTGCAGAAGGATGTCGTCAAGGTCACCATCACCGGTGCCGAGGCCCCTGCAGCGCCCTTCTCGGCGGAGAAGCCTAGGCACCCCAAGAACAAGGAGGTCGGCACCAAGAAGGTCGTCTTTGGCCCTGAGCTCCTCCTGGACCAGGCCGACGCCAAGAGCTTCAAAGACGGCGAGGAAATCACCCTTATGGCCTGGGGCAACGCCTTCGTCCGCCAGGTCGGCGCTGGCGATCCCATCCCAACCCTGACCTGCGAGCTGAACCTGCAGGGCGACGTCAAGAAGACGGAGAAGAAGGTCACCTGGCTCTCGTCGCAGGGCCAGAACCTGGTGCCCGCCGAGCTGTGGGACTTTGACTACCTCATCACCAAGGACGTCCTGCAGGAGGAGGACAACATGGAGGATTTCCTGACGCCCGTGACGCAGACCATGGACGATGCCTGGTGCGACGAGGCGGCCAGCCAGCTCAAGAAGGACGATATCATCCAGCTTGAGAGGCGCGGTTACTACCGCGTTGATAAGGGGCTGGGTGACTGGAAGGATGGCGAGGAGGGGCCCAAGGGCAAGAGGCTCGTGCTGTTCTGCATTCCGACGGGCAAGACTGGGCCGAAATAGAGGGTTGTGGATTGTGAGTGGTTGTTTGGAGAATGTAAAAGCGGTGTCGTGTTCGCACGCTGGATTGCCATGGGCTCCGAGCTTGCCTGGTGAAAACGTGCGAGGTGTTGAGGCATGTTGTGCGCACTATCTGCCGACCCCGCGACGCCGCTGACGTTGCTGATGAGGCCCTCGGTATCCCGCACCGTGTGGAGCAGGATAGGTCTCTCTCCAAGATGGGGAGACGAAACATGATGATATCAGAACAAATGAAACCGCAAGAGTCTGCCCATAAAAGCTCAATCTGTGTCTACTCAGAAGGGTTCAGAACGGCCGAACCAGTAAACTATATGAGGATAAGAAACCGCGCCTTCTAAACAACAACAAAGAGGGCTAAACCTGGACCCCCCTCTTCCAATAGCATACCCGTTCCGAGGGTTAATTACCTAATTTCAGGACAACAAGAATGAAGTTAAACGTTCCATTAACTCTCCCATACCTAACCACTCGGACGGACCCCCTTACTTCGCCTCGAACACATTCAACGGCGCTCCCAGCCCGTTACAAACATGCCCCGCGCCCAGCGGCACTTGCTTCCCACCCCACTGCAGCAGCCTCATCGTCGGCTTGCCGGCGTCCACGGCGTCCCACTGCCCGGCCCTCTGCACCTCCTCCAGCGTGCCCTGGTAGCCCCTAGCCTCCAGCCAGCCCTTGTCCGGGTTCGGATCGCCCTTGCGCGCGAACGCGGCCCAGTAATCGACCACGAGCCGCATGAACGCGACGTCCAGCCCGTCGCGGTCCGGCAGCCCCGCGCGCGCCTCGTTGCCAAACACGACCAGCTGCTCGCCCCCGTGGCAGCGGAAGTAGTCCCCGCTGGGGTCGCCGTGCGGGCGGTCCGCCGTCGCGGGCGCGTCGCACCACGGCTGCGTGTACTCGCGCGGCGAGTACGTCCGGTTGAACTGGAAGAAGAAGGTCCGTCTGAAGGCGCCGTGCGCGCTCGCGCTGTAGGCCGTCGCGAACGTGTTGCACGAGAAGAGCCAGTCGGTGGCCAGGCGGACCGTGCCGTTGAGCACCTGCGCCGGGGTCGCGGTGCCGTCGAAGAGGGCCGGCGACAGCTCGGGAAAGCGCTGCAGGGCGGTCGGGGACGTGAGGCCGAGGAGGGCCGAGAAGCCCGGCGGGGCGCCAAAGGCCAGCGACCCGAGCAGGTCGAGGTAGGTGGTGAAGTTTACGCCGCTAGGGGGGTAGTACGCGGGAGCGATATAGACACCGAGTTCGTCGCGGTTGACGCCCATGAGGACAGTAACGTCTGTAGCGAGACTGGCGGCGGTGTTGTTGACGACTAGGCCGTGGTTGGAGAGGTAGGTACCATCCATGACGAGGTCACTAGATGGGGTCAGCGTTAGGTTAGGGAAGGAGGGGGAGGGGGCGAAACGGATCAAGGGGGGGGCGGGACCTACACAGCGTTGAGAGGAAGGTTGACCAGTTCAAACCCACTCAGCTTACTGAGACAGGCGATCTTGTCATCGGTAGTAGCATTGAGACAACCCGCTTGGTCCAGCACCGTCCTTGTTGTTGACTCGTAGTTCCTCTCGAGGCTGACGTAGTATAATGACGACATCATCTGGCCATTCGCTGGCCATCCATCCGGCGACGATTGTATGCCGGCATTGTGGAAGAGCCCCTTCGCCTTGGCAACACCCAGGAGAACATGTACAGCCTCAGCACCTGCTGACTCGCCGAAGATGGTCACATTGTCCGGATCACCTCCAAAGTACTTGATGTACTTCTTCACCCACTCGAGGGCAGCAACCAGGTCCGAAATCATATAGTTGCCATCGTGGATGCCGTCGTTGAAGTTCAAGAAGCCGAGGGATCCTAGGCGGTAGTTAACTGTGACGACCACGAGATCGCCACGAGAAGCTAAGTTGGTACCGTCCGTATTGGGGTTATTGCCGGATCCAGTGGCGAAGCCCCCTCCATGAAAGTACACCATGACCGGCCTGAGTTTGGACTTGTCCGAGTCGCGAGGGCGTGGAAGATAAGGGGTCCATACATTGGCAAAAAGGCAGTCCTCGCTGGTACCGCTCTGAACTTCCCCAACTGGTTGCGGGCAAGGCGTGCCCGCCGTGGTAGCGTCCACCTCTCCAGAGCCCTCGAAGCTCGCGACGTTTGCGTACGTGAACCGTTCGGGTGTATCGGCGTAACGGATGCCCTGGAATTTCCACACGTGATAGTCGCGGTAGCCTGTCAACAGCTTGCTGCCCACAAATTGCTGTGCCCGCCACACTGCCGAGGTATTCTGCGAGCTGCTTGTCGATACCGGAGCCCCCTGGGTACAGAGGATTGGCAGCTTCCTGCCGCAGTCGACACGCTGGATCTTCCCTTCGGCATCGATTGCTCGACAGCTGCAGTCCTTGGCCTTGGCGACCCAGTAGAGTTGCCCCTTGGGCGCGAACCTTTGGTACTCCTGGTAACCAAGCGATTTGCTCAAGGTGAGCTTGAAGTCGGCCTTCTCCGGGCTCCAGGGATCTTCTCCCAAGGCCGCGCAGGACTTGCGGCCAGACTCAAAGGGGCTCGGCTGGTCGATGAGATTGGCCGCAGAGCCGTCGCTTTGAGCCGCTGTTGGTGCCTCAGTGGACTGTCTTATCATGCACCGGGGCAAAGCACTTACCGTCGAGGTCGTTGCGCGACAGGACCGTCAGGCCACCTCCAGTGTACAATCCTTCAACAGCGCCGCCACTAGTGAACACCGCGATGACGGCCGCAAGAGCCGGAAGACTCCCCAGCAAGCCCATCCCGGTTGCCGATGCAAAAGAACGAGGTGTCGTTGACAGAGTAAACGCAGCTGGGAAACCCTCACATGCTGGGGGATAAGGACTGCGAGCATTTATCTCTTGAATGTCCAATACACGATCCTAGAATCCCCGAAGCAAAGGCGCCAGGCTCCGGGTATGCCGGAAGTCAGGCAGAGACGACGCCTACCGCGTGCGTGGCACCAATCCATCGGAGATGTCCTTCCGCTGGTCTGTTGTGGATTTTTTCGTGGACAATTGCGCAGCTCGCGCCTCGATGCCATGGCCGATGTGACGTTAGATGTCTCGAAGGATCCGATGTGGCGTTGAACCTAGTTCTCGAAGGATTTCAGCTGAGTGAATGTCCCACCGTCTGCTTACCATCTGCTTGTAGAAAGGACGAAGATCCTTGGCAGTTTCGGGGTCAACGGCCCTCGCTACCGGGGACTTTTGAGAACCTTGCAATCGCGTCCTGGAATATCTGAGCGAAGCGAATATCCCTCCCACGTGGGACTGTGGAGAGATGTTAACACCGTCTCGACAGCCCTGGCAGCCCGTCTATTCCTTCAGGTTCCCATAGGCCGGTGCACAATGGTATGCACGGCCCGGCGGTCCCCACGTTGGATTTCCCGTCCCCGCGGAACAGTTTGTTTGTAAGGTTTTAGCAATAAAAAAAAGCCGGGTACTGCATGCCAGACTCGAGAGCACGACGCTGTGAAAGATGGAACAACGGATAGCTAGTTAAACTCACGATGACCCTCAGAGACCCGGTTTTGGATATCCATACCGGGTTGTTTCCCTAGTCGATGGAATTTCGCGATGGAACTTCCAGCGGTGCGGAATTTGAAACGGGAATGTAAACAAACTCATGTGCGGCCTCTGCGGCCTCTGCGGCCTGCCCCGCCTTGCCTGGGTTCCCACACACCTGGGTTTTTCCATCCTTTTCTTTTCCACAGAAGCAGGTACGCACATTACGACCTCCCCTACCTGCACCTACCTTGCCACTCCTGCCAACCACTAGGTATATTATCTATCGACTCTTGGAAGAGACACGGGTAATGATGAGCCTGCAGAGCTGCGGCACATGGTGACTGAACGGAGCGGGCAAAATGAAACCTTTTCCTCCAACGAATTTGCAACCGTCCTCGAGTTCCCTCACCTGAGTCCCCTCCCGGTCTCCTGCCGCCATGGCACAAGACTCAGACATAGAGCTTTCGACACAGAAGGGAGTTGAAGCGACTGACAGCACTCCGTCGCAAGGGCCGCCGCCCTGTGTTGACACAGAGCCTCAAGCCCCCCGGTACACCGGGCCTGCGGGTGTCCAAGATGACCCGCTCGCCAAAGGTCGACCCCGTCTCTGCGCAGACGGCACCACCCTCGACGAAGAAGAAGCCAACGCGCCAGTCCCGTTACAGAACGGACCGCCCAGGCTCGAGATAACGCAGGGTGGTGATGGGGCGTTTGTAATCGGAGAGGTTAGTTCGAGGTTGCGTCGGCCAAGGCGACTAAGGATTTGTCCAGTCCTGACCTAGGTCGTCTGTCGTCCTCGGCCAGAAGTTTGGTAGTGTGGGGTCGGAACACCGTGGGTCTCAAACCGGAACAGCCGAAGCCGGTTAAGGTAGTTATGCATAGTAGCTTCTTCGAAGCATAGATTGTGCGGGAACGAGAATGACATCCTGCGCGAAGAGATTACCTCGGTAGCTTTGTCGCCAGGAAGGTCGCAGGAAGTGCATGACCCATGTGAGGTCTTTACCGAAAAGACAGCGAGGGGCTAGTGGGACGGAGGTGAAATGTGGCTGCTGCGGATCCGCCGTGTCGAAGGGGGCTGGCGACTAGTCGAGTAAAAGGAGGAGGCGGGCAGTGGGTTTCAGAAATCGGGAGGGGGCACCAGGATTCTGGCGTTATGTAGTGGCGACTTTCAAGCTACAACAACTGGGGAAGACGGCGGATGGGGAGCCTGGAATCAAGGCTTGAGCCTGCCTAGCCCGGCGTCTCCCAGCCAGGATACAAGTCATATCCTCTTCTCTAGTCACTTCTTCTTTCCTGCCCTCTTCCATTTCTGTTTAATTCGGTAGGTAGCATTGCGCTGGCTCCCTACCCCCCATCCAACCCAGTCATGAATTGTGTGCCTGCTCTGGCCGGTCGTTTTGATGTCTAGCGTCCATGCTGATAACCAGGGGAAACGCTGGAATTCCGTACCCGGTAGCTTGCAACATTATGCATAGTGTAGTTGGATGCATAGTGTAGTTGGTCCATCCAGCCCAACCCCGAGACAACACAACACCGAGACAACACAACACCGAGACAACACAATACCGAGACAACTCTCCAACTTTTACAAGGTCTGGCTCCGAGTCCGCCCGCTGCCTTGGCATAAGTTGTCAGTCAAGACTGGCTACGGACTTTCGTATCTCAGGACTGAACTTGATCCGGCCGGAATGATGCCCGAGGCCAAATCTCTGGTTACACCATCGAGATGAGGCGATCCTCCGACAAAAGATATAAAACCAGCTCGTCCAGATGGCATCTTTCCCCTAATCTCTTCATTTCGCACAACACTTCTCCTTACTCCATCTGCCAAAGCAAAATAGTCATTCCAGTCCTCCAACATCAAAATGCGCTTCCTCGCCACCCTCGCCCTCACCCTCGCTTCCGTCGCTGTCGGGGCTGCATTGGAAAGCCGCCAAGAAGACCCTGACCCTATGAGCTGCGCCTGCAAGGACGCAAGCAAAACTGTCGGGTGCTGCATATTCATTGACGCACCCCTGGACGAGTCGGTATGATCATCAATCTTGCCCCATCCTCCTGCCGCGGCGGGGGATGAACGACCGGGCCTCTTCTCGAGGTCAAATTGCGTGCTTCGGAGCTGCTCGCTGACTTGACCTACCTATTTGTGTCGGGCGGACAGGGAGACTCGTGCACTTTCGATACGAGCCTTACCCTTCCTCTCATATTTTCTGGCTGCTGCGGCGCCGAGGGGTACGAGTGCGAGCCGCCGACTGCTGCCAAGTAGGTAGATGCTTTGGATGCGTCTTGGTCGGCGACTCGGAGGTCGTTGGCGGCGAAGGATTTGGGAGATGTGTGCAGTGTCGGTCGGTATAGGAAGGGAAGTGTGGCAATAGCTCGAATAAACACAGATGCACTCGTGGAATGTCAGTTCGTTGGTCGCGATAATTGAGGCACAGGAGGCTTGTTGTTGTATGTGGTCGACGTCGTCAGGGGCAACAAATCAGGGGCCAACCAGGACGACAACTTTCTTCCCCCTTCCAGCTGTGCGGGGTTAGTTGGAGGTGAGGAGGTTGGCTGCGACGGAAGAACAGGACCAATCACAATAGACCGTTCTATCGTTTTGGGAGCGAAGACACCACCACCACTGGATCGGGGAGCACGAGGGATCCTTGGGGTTCGCTTATCTTGGACGTTGTCGACGCTAACACCCCATGTCTAGCACCGGCATGAGGCCCCTTTTACCCCTTTGGGCACTTTTAGGAGGCGAAAAGGGGCTAGTGGCGAGCCCACGCTTAATGATAAGCGGAAAGACGGGCGAACTCCACCCCCGACGCGTGCCCCCCCGAATTGAACCCCGCCCGTGACCTCCTTGGAGTCCGTGATCCTCCACGCCACGGTTCCGGTTGTCCCCCCGTCACCGCAATACTCGTAATATCATGCAGAATCCGTTCATGTTTGTTGGCGGGCTGGGAATGGAGCCCGAGCTCGACCGGGCGGCGCGAGCCAACGAGGAGGGCGCATGCTGGACATGCCTGGACAAGAACTGGCAGTGCGATGGGGGGCTACCCGGTAAGTCTTTGTGCTGAGTGCTGTTCCGGATCCGGTTATCTGGAGACCAGGGGGAGAGAGCACCGCTGATGAACAAGCCAGGCTGCCGCGCTTGCGCACAGAGGGGCGCGCGGTGCCGTGGGTACGGCATCCGCATGCAGTGGCCAACAGCGGCAGTAGCACGGCACCGGAGACGCCAAGATCAGGACGCGGAACGAGACGTCGCGCTTCCGAGCGCCATGCTCTCGGCCCTGGGCCTCCCGGCAGAGGACAGCTTCTTCATGCAGCACTACATCCGTACGTCACATTGCCGGGACGGCTATCTTCTCCCACCCCCTCCCCCTTCCCTCACCCTCACCCCTCCCCCCTGCCTGAATGAGCCCCTTACCCAGGCCCATACCGCTTTACTCACCCTCTTCCATCGACACTAGAGAACATCGCGAGGATAGCCCTCGCCATCGACTACACCGGCAACGGCTACCGCTCCCTGCTGCCGATGAGCGTGCAGGAGCCGGCGCTTCTCAACGCCGTCCTCGCCGTCGCCGCCTCTCATCACAGCCGTTGGCAGAACACGGCCGACAAGGCGTCGCGAAAGTACCTCCGCGCTGCCGCGCGCGCCCTCCGGGACAGGTTCGCTACACCGAGCCTGGTCCACAGTCAGGTCACGCTGGCGTCCATGCTCCTTCTCGTGACCTTCGAGGTCTTTTCTGGGTCGAGCAGGTGGAAGGGCCACTACGATGCTATCAGGGGCTGGATCCGGTCGCGGGGTGACTGCTCTGACCTGGATCCGTTTCTCAAGACTTGGGTGTGTTTGTTGGACACGCAAAGCGCACTGAATCTTGGGGAGCCGGCGATGCCGGAGCTGGAGTCGTGGCTGGACATGGCTGTTGATGCCGCGGGTCAGCAAGAATATGTCGACGCATTGTTTGGCTGCTCGTCTAAGCTACCAAAGTTGATGGTAAGTTCATCCCTCACCACACTCACACAACAACGCGTATCACTAACCACCCTCCCCCTCCACAGTGGGCAGCAGCGCGCCTCTACGCCTCCTCCCGCAACACTCTGATCCCGCCCTCCGAGCTCCGCGACCGCGTCGACGCCCTGCAATCCGAGATCCGTTCAACAGCCATCATCCTCGATTCCCGCCCTCTCGTCGGCATCTCCTGCCGCAGCCCCGAGCAGCCCCCGTTCATCACCGTCGGGATGGACGAAGAAGAACTCCGCCGGCGCATGGTCGCGACCGCCGAGATCTTCCGCCACGCCTCGCACATCTACGTCCACCGCATCGCGCACGGGCCCGAGGAGCCGCTGACGGAGGAGATGCAGGCGTCGCTGGATACCGCGAAGCAGTTGCTGACGATGGTGCCGGATGCGCTGGGGCCCGGGGCGAATCTGGGGTGGTGCGTGGTAGTGCTCGGGGCCGAGATGGAGAGGGAGGATGAGAGGGAGTATATCAATGCAAGGTTGGACGGGTTGCATTTGTTGGGGATTCATAACACGAAGAATGGGCAGAATATTTTGAAGGAGGTTAACTACCAAGAAATCCCGATGATATAGCTATCACTTCTGCTTCGACTTCCGCTTCGACTTCCGCTTCGCCTTTTCATAACATCGCCTGCATCGCCGGGCATCGCCATGCCCACGAAATACCATCTTGCCATCGAACTCCTGCTGACAATCCGGGTTCTTGCAACCCTCCCTTGCCTTGTTTGCTGCGATCACTAGCGCTCGCTCACGATGAGCTGCTACCACATCCGCAGAGCGATCCGTCCGCTTGCGTAGCCGATACTTGTAACATGCTCGACACCGTCTCTCTTCCTCAACCTCGTAGAACTTTTCCGACTGAGTCCAATCCGCCAAACAGGAAGGGTTTTTGCAACCCTCCCTCGCCTTATTTGCCCTGTAGGCGGCGACGACAGATGCCGGACGCTCGCCTCCGGTTCTGTCGAGATGCTGATAGCAAGCGTTACAGCGTCTGTCGCTACCGGAACCATGAAAATTGCCGTGAATACCATTGAACGGCTCGAGGCAGCTGAGATTCTGACAGCCCTCGCCAGCTAAGTGGCTCTCGTGTGCGAGGGTATTTCGCCGACCTCTCTCAATGACATCAGCAGGTCGGTCGATCCCATGCTTTCGCTGATACTGATCACAAGCATCGCAACGTTTGTCGGCATCAGAACCATAGAAGCGAAACCGTTCTCGGAATGGCAGCCGGCAGGCAGGGTTTTGACATCCGGCGGTAGTAGCGTTTGGGTTGAGCATGTTCGAGTTCCCTCCCTGGCGGAGGGCAAACGCGCTATTGAGCCCAGTAAGCGAGAGGTCTGGTAACCCGGGGACCATAGCCCGAGTATTGTCGATAAAGGCGGTTACAGCCGGGCTATGAAACTTGAGAACTCGAGCCGTTGGAGCGACCACGTTGAAGAACACCTGGAAGATGCCCTCAAGCAGAAACAACGTTTCCGCTGCTTCGGTCGATGGCGGGCGTTGCGCTAGAATGAAGAACTCGGACTTGACATCGAATCGTGCGGCAAATCGATAGTGGCGTGTGAGATATGGGACCTTGCCGGCTCGGGCCCGACGGATTGCCGCGAAATGGGATCGCATCCTGGAAACTAACCCCCGGTAGCCGATTGCCGAGCCAACATACTGGTGCTGCTTGTCCTTTACCTGGGATCCTGCTGACGCTGTTGCCGCCGAGAGATAGCAGCCTAGCTCCTTACTGTCGAGGCCGATACGTGGGAGCTGCGTCAAATGGTCGGCCGTAATCTGCTCCTGGCCGAGGATCCGGAGCACAGGGCGAGGGACAGCCTGGACGAGCCGCTGACCGAGCGCCTTCGTGCCGTCTGCTGCTAGTGCCTTGGCAAGGCACTCGAACCATCGGCGAGTGACTGGCCGCTGGCTGGGTGAGAGTTCGTCGAAATCGTCAACTGTGCCAACACGTTGGCACTGCTGGACAAACCCCCCTAGAATCCCCAGGATTCTTGTCTCGCCGCGGCGCTCGGCAATGTTGTCGGGGGTCTTGTCCAAAGGGCCGGCTGCGATGCTAGCCGGCTGGGCCCAAGCAATGAACTCGGCCTCGGCCTCGTCAGAATCGGGCCTTTCGTCCTCTTCGTTCTCGTCGTCCTCGCTGTCAGAGACGTCGGCGATGTCGACAAGCCCGTCCTCAGCATCTTTGTCGGACTCGTCCCGGATCTCAAGATCGTCAAGAATGTCGTCGCCGACTTCATCGTAGACGCTGCCGTCGTCGTCACCATCAGTCGCGATGTCCGAGACGTCAGCAGTGTCGCAGAGCCCGTCCTCGGCGTCGTTGTCGGACTCGTCAAGATCGTCAAGCATGTCGTCACCGGCCTCATCATAGACGCTGCCCTCGTCGTCACCATCGGTCCCGGAGTCGTTGGCCTCTTCGTCGGCAATTGGACGGGGTGTGCTAGCGCCTGACAGTGACCCGGTGCGTTGACGCTTGGGGTGGTGGGGTGGTGGGCTGGGACTCGACGACCCTCGACGGCGGATGCGTTCAGTTCGGCCGCGAGTCGGAACTCGCTGCGTAGACGGGCTGGCAGCAATACTAAATACATGGGTTAACGGCTGTCCCTGTCTCGGGCGAGGCTGTTGCTTACCCCTCTTCGATGTCCAGGACGCTGCCAGATGGCGTGCGTGTAGTTGGCCCTCCCGTTTCCAGCCCGGGGAACTCGGGCCAAATCCCATCCGAATCGAAATCGGAGTCGCTAGAGATACCGGTCAGTTGTCTGTCGTTACTCGTAGTCTAGAAGGGTCATCCTTACTCGTCATCCGTCCCTGCGACGGTGCTTGGGCGTGACGGGCGGGCGGGCTCATCCTCGCCCTCGGGGTTGGCCAGCGGATGGTGCCAGGGGGCAGGGGACTGAACCTGGGACTCGCTACATGCGCCAACTAGTGAGTGATAGTCTTTTCATGTTTGGATCTTGGGAGTGTGCCCACTTACCCGTCTGAGTCCGGGATGATACTCGGCGGTCCAGCGACCACGGACTCTCCTGGGTCGACACAGCGAGTTGCAACCACAATGCAGGACTCGGCGTCGGATACTGGCTCGTCGGTGTGGTCGTCCTCGCTGTCTGGGATTGTGGCCGCTCGAACAACCCGGCGCCGAGGAGCGGCGCGTCGGCGTGTAGCGGCGCGTCGGCGTGCCGTAGCTGACATGGCGAAGCTGTTCGCGCCGCTACCGGAGTCCGAGAACAGTCCAGCTTCGTGCCCATGGCAACTCGGACACACCAGGTGCAAGCTCTCTGAGCACCCCCGCTCATGGTGTGAGAATTTGACGCGGAGTTACCCCCGAGACTCCGGGGGAAGGAGCAACCATCTCGCCTGCCGTGCCGGCATCTTCGCGCCGAGGAGCGCATCGCCGCCGGCACCAACAGCCCCTACACCCAGGCGAATTTCCTCCTCGACGAGAAGACCAAGTTGTCCAAGGACAAGCTGACCTCTATCAGCTTGACGATGCTGTCGGGTGGGCTGGATACGGTAACGACCGCGCTGGCGTGGCTGGTTGTGCTGGCTGTACAAGCCCGACTAGCTTTGTGACGAAGCCGTATCGCTTTAGGGCTATAATCGTGCCGCGGAACGGGAGGGCGTTGAGTATGTCGCTGGGCCTTTGAGATCTTACAAGGGACGACAGGGTCATGATGGGGTTGCTGTGTGGTTGTTGTGTGGTGTGTGTGGGAGGAAAACGTAGTGGTAGGCCGTCTGGAAATAGTGGCGGAGAGGGCGCTCGGGCCGACCCGTAATATGAGATGGAGGGCAGGGGAGGGAGAGTTGGTGTTGAATGGATTCAAGTGTTTGGTATAGGTAGCGGAGCGTGGGGGGGGGAAGATGTGCAGGTCTCTCAGTTAAATAAAGGGGGAGGGCGCTCGGGCCAACCTGTAACATGGGATAGAGGGCAGGGAAGTAAAAGTTGGTGTTGTATGGGTTCGAGTGTCTGTTGTAGGTAGCGAAGCGTAAATGTCAGTTGTATGTTTGATTTCGGGGGTGGTTGCCGCGGTGACCCGGGCGTAATGATTATGGTTTCTTCGCAAGGCAAAATGACAGGACATCTAGAATGCAACACTTCAAATCAATGGTCTCGAGATTGTCCATTTCTTACCCCGTGCTGTACCGTGTGGCTGCGTGTAAGTGATATGTGGTATGGCAAGCGGGTGAAGGGGGGAGGGGGGGACCGAGCGGCCCTGTCTACCGCACGTCTATCAACTGCTCTAGATGGCATCCAGTAAGGAAGCTTGCGAGTAAAGCTGCGCAGGAGTATCTGACGGCCGCGCTGGTAGTGGGCCCCGAGGCCCAGCGCCTTGGGTGCTCTCGGGAGCTGGCGCCGTCAACAGCGCAGACGCCGCGGCCCCCGGCCGAAGTATCCTGGGCCGAGTCCCAGCTCAACCCAAAGAATCGTGGACGTTGTATTGTGGCCCCTGGCCGTTCTCTGCTCTGGCCTCCTTGGAACGACGGCCTCGTGCAACCGCGCGCTGGGGAAAAGAGCCCGCCGCGAAGATTCATTCATCCCGCGCCGCTGGCTGCCCGATGGCTGCTCGCTGGCAGTTCGCTGGTCCAGTTCGCGCGGATGATGGAGCTGCCGTTGAGCCCAAACAAAACCGTCGGCATTGTCGGCGGCGGCGGCGGCGGCTGCTGGTGAGGATGCTGGGGCGGGCCGATGGCTGGCGTTGAGAGAGGCACAACTCGGAGTGTCTCAGTGGCAGGTGCCCATGAAATGGGCCTCGGCAAGACCATCCAGGCCGTCTCGCTCATCATGTCCGGTCGAAGAAGTGGAGCTCGGCCGCCTCGGGCGCGGCCGGCGCATGACACGCGGACCCTTCGGACCCGGCGACGGGGATGGAAAAGGTGCGCCCCAGGGTCTTCTTCTCGGGCACGCCGGCGGTCCCGAAGGCCTTCTGCAGGCCTTGCTGAGGTTTAGCACATCGGCCTGGCCTACCTGGCACGGCCAAAGGTGCAGCCTGTTGGGGATCTCCCTGAAGAGGAGGAGGAGGAGGAGGAGGAGGATGGGGATGAGGATGGCGCGTATCGGCGCCGCGCACGGTCGGTTAGCGAGCGCGGCTCAGCGAGCCCCGCGCGCGGGGCTGGCGCCCTGGCGCCCTGGAGCGTTGCAGCGGGCGGCGCTGGAGGATCCGTATCTGGTTGGGGAGGCGGCGGCGGCGGCGGCGAGGCGGCGGATCCGGGACTTGGGCTGGCTGGCTATACAAGGGCTTCTCATCTTTCTCATCTCTCTCTCTCTCTGCTATAAGAGTCCCTACCTGGTCCCGCACGGTAATCCAGCCAATCTTCCAACGACGGACTCTGGGGCATGACTTGCAAGCTCGTCCTGTCCTATCTGGCCTTCAAGGTTACGTGGGCCGAGACATGTTGTCCGGGATCCTTCGCCCAGAGTCTTGAGCAAGTTCTGTTTCTGCAACGACTTGGGCCTCTTCTTGTGCAGCTCGCCGTTGAAGCCTCGGGGTATAGGAAACGTCTCCTGTCTCACCGACGCCCAGCGACGTCATGGAGGACATTGAGCGCCACGCCTGCCCCGGCGCCGCACGAAACCGAGCACCAGCTGTACAGAGACATTGTTTGCCTCCTTCTCCTCCTCCTCCTCCTCACCCCTCTTTGTCTCGTCCGCATCTCTGGCCGACGACCCGGTCTGAGACGGCGGCGGCTTCCGTGCGCGGTGCAAAGCAGGAGGCCGGAATGTGCGTGCTCGGATGGAAACGACAATGAGCAATGGAATAGATGAAAGGGCGAGGGCACGACCCAGTATCGCCAGATTTCCTTGTTTCCGCCGGCTGCGGGGCTCGAGATGCGCAGGCTCGCGCGAGGAGACGGCTCACATCAGCGACAACGCTGCCAACGTGATTGTCACCAACCAGGCCAACGGCTACCAGGCGAGCTGCATGCATCACGACATTGCTTGTCTTAGCGTAGCAAGATGCCACTTGCGGTCCGGGCAAAGTAGAAGGCATCGCCAAACGGCTCGTGGATGCACTGCAAGATGTCGCGGCGGGTCATGAAGACGCGCTCAAAGGCGGTCGAGTGAGGCGGCGAGGCGAGCGGCGCGGGCGGCGGGACCCCAGCGACAAGCCTGAAGACCTCGCGCGCTTCCTCCTGCGCGAAGACCGGCTAGACAAGGCGCAAATCGGCGTGGCAGCAGCGCATTATCGGCCAGAGCGGATCGCCGTCTTGAGTGCGACCCTGTCCGTGGGCACCTTGACAGCCTCGGTCCTCCACCTCCTGCTGTCGCGTAGGTCGCAGGGCAGGCAAAGAGGGCAGAACTGGTGATGGTATTGCCTGCGTGTGGTGTGGTGTGTGTGGTGGGAGGAAACGGCAGAAGAGGACCGGCTGAAAGAGAGATGGAGGGGCAGGCGCTTGGGCCAACCCGCAACACCGCCCCGCAGACGGCCACCACGCCAGCAAAAACCTCCCGAGAAGGGGAAAAGTGAAGCTATTTACAAGAGTCCAGCCTTCGTCCTTTAGTCCCCAAACCTTCCCAGCTTTCGTGCCCTCATCACTGTCATCCAGCCTTTGTCCTTTGGGTTCCAAACCTTCCCAGCCTTCGTCCTTTGGTCCTCAAACTTCCCCGGCTTTCCTCTGTCAAGATCTTCGTGGTCGTAGTTGTTGCCTTCCAAGCTCAGGTACCAAGTCGAGGGCTACGCTAGCTGTAAGGAGTTGTTGTGTTATCGCCAGGGTCTCATTACCGGGTGTTTCACTGAACCTGATGGCCTTCAAAAAAGGACTTAGGAGTTGTTGTTGTGTGGACTGCCTTCCAAGCTCAGGTACCAATCGAGGGCCACGCTAGCTGTAAGGAGTTGTTGTTGTGTTGTCATCGCTTCAAAGAAGGACTTGGGATCGGAAGAGAGAGCGTAATTCGTCTACTCGACCTAGTTGGTTGGCCTCCGAGGAGGGCTTGCTTGGTTGGTTGTTTGATGGTTGATGTCGTCCTCGAAAATTAATTTGGTCGCTTGGTCACTTGGTCGGTTGGTCGCCCTCCTGCACGCAGCAAAACCGTAGATACAAGCCTGAAAGTGGCTGCGGCCGCGTGCAGGAGGCAAAATAGCCTCAAAATTAACGTGGAAGCTGTCTCGGGCTCATAACCTCTCACGACAGGGCGGGTGATGTGGTTGATGGTTGTATGGTTGTTGGCGTGTGTGAGTGTGTGAGTGTGTGAGTGTGTGGGAGGAAAAGGCAGTGGTGGGCCGTCTGGAGAGAGATGGAGGGTCGGGCGCACAGGCCAACCCGCAACATTTTATTTGTGTTTGGCCCCCTCGACTTGGCACAGATCCCCTCAGCAGGACGCTCCATGTGCATCGTCGGCCCCGAACGGCGAGAAAAAAACGGTGAATGAAAAAGCCTCCCACTCTGCGCGTGCAAGCCCCTGCCGCCCACGGTCGTACAGAACAGGGTCCTCCGTCGCGTTGTCGAGAGACACGTTGCCATGCCAGAGGACGGATAGTTGGTGTTGGTGTTGTTGTTGTTGCGGCGGCTGCTGCTGCTGCTGCTGCTGCTGCGGAGCCCTGGCGCCGCGACTGAGTCGCACCCAGTTGCACCGCCCGGTACGGAGAGCAACCCGATCTTGACCAGCCAACACAGGGACGCGCCGGCCGAAGCCCGGTAGTTCCCTTCTTGGATGTGACAGCGAGGGGGCCAACTGCCAACCCCGCCCCGTCGGCGCGCAAGCTCCTCCGCCGCGGCGGCGAGCGGCCACTACCAGCCCCTTGCTCCTCTCGTCTTCAGAGGTGAGGTGAGGAGGCGGGTTTGAGCGAGGAGGGCGGTTGTGTGGGACGTGTGGCGGGGATGCAGCCGGTTACGGTGCTGGCGTCGGTGGTGGTGGAGGAGTCGGACAGGCAGTTCTCGAAGGGTACAGCAGCCGCCGCCACAGGATTGAGCAGCATGCCCAGCACGAACTGTACACAGTATATACCCTTCTGAACTCGAATTGAAGCTTCGCTTCAATAACCTGTTGGAACCAAAACGGAAACCAGCTCCTGTTAGGGATCCGACTGGTGTTGCGGGTTGGCCCAAGCACCTGCCCCTCCCCTCTCTTTCAGCCGGCCCACCTCTGCCTTTTCCTCCCACCACCACCACCACGCAACACACTGCAATACCAGACACACACATCATCAGCCTCATGTCCATGCCCATGCGCGTGTGCAACAACTGGAGCTGTGGCCAGATTTAGTGCCCCCCGCGCTACAAAAGGGGAAGGCCTAGACATCATCCTCATCCTTGCTGTGACGACCCCCGGGGAGCACGCCTCGCTCCGCCAATGAGGCCGTGAACGAGGATCCCGAGATCACGCCTCTGCAGTCCAAGCTCGACATCATCGCCGAGTGCCTGTCCCTAACCACCGTAACAATAGTTCCCTGCATACAAAGGTTCTGATGTGCTAGCCTGCGAGGCAATGCCAACCCCAGTGCCGTAGCTGGGGGGCCATGACCAAGAAGAATGGAGATAGTTATGTTGCCCAAGGCTAGCTCCTATTCTTTCTGTTGTGAGGCTGGCCCATCCGCAAGAGTAATTACGTCGTCAAGCTCAGAAACTGCACGAGACACCAAAAACTCCAGCCCGTCTGCCCAGTGAAAGGTTCCTCAGGGACTTGGCACCCCTCGTCTGCTACCTAAAATTAGGAAATTCTGACATCGGAGTGACAAAGAAACACTATCCCCCGTGGCTGCCCCGTTTTGCACCCAAAACACTACAGTCCGTTTCTGGGACACTCCTAGAAAAAAAATCGCCGCTCCTTCCATCACCGGTTCTTGTGTACCCCTACAGCCTTGCCCTCAGCCCTGCCGCCACACGGCTATAAATTCTGGCCCTGCCCAGCCAACCTGGCCCTTTTCCTCTCTTCCACAACACAACCGACCACATCGTGAGCCTCCCTCTGCAACAGAGCCCCCAACCCCGCGCTGACCTCATATCTCCTTCGCAGTTGGTTGCCCGGTATCACGTTCCCCTCTGGTAAGTCTCCCGTGCGCGCGCGCGTGAGAATCGTGGGAAAATCGTTGCGACACGTAGACCGACTGACGTTGCGTTCTTCTCCAGCACCCCTCTTCCAACCGTTCGTTGTCTCCCCGAGAACCTGACCAATACCCCGCGCTGACGCCATCGCACAGAACAAGCACATAACAAACATGCCGTCTCACAAATCCCCGAAGAAGACGCCCGCCCAGCGCGCTCAGGACGCGAAGATCGCAGCGTCCAAGGCCAAGAGGGCCCTCCTCCAGGCCAAGCGTGCCGCCCGCGTTCCTAAGCGCGACGAAGCCATGTTCGCCATCCCGTGAGTAAACCCGGTTGTCGGACTCGCAGGTGGTTCGGTACTAACTCGTTCGGTAGTTGCAGCAAGTGCCTGAATGGCTTCGTCGCCTCCGGGCTTGAGTGTCGAGTCCAAGAGGGCAAAGGCACGCGTTGCGCTCGCTGCTCTGAGAACAACTACTCTTGTTCTCCTGTGAGTTACCCCCCTTTTCCTATGAGCATGTCCCCCGTACGAGAAAGTAGCGACTAATCTAGTACAGATTCCTCAGGAGGCGCTCGAGGACGTGGTGAAGTTCGTCACCGCCCTGGATGACAAGGAGAACCCTCTCCCCGGCGCCGACGTGAGTTCCTTTCGTGCTCGCTACTCTGAAGGTACTCATGCTGATATGTCACAGGTTAATGCTCTCACGGAGAAGGTCAAGCTGGCCGGCGCGAAAGCCGAGCGCACGGTCCGTACTCATAAGGTTGCCGAGCTGAAGTCTGACAAGTGGAAGGCCGACTGGGACGCACAGCGTACGCGCGAGGAGGAGGTGAAGAAGATTCTTTCCTGGTTCAAGGGCGACGACGTCAATGTCGATGCGAAGGACGGTTTCCAGGCGGAGGTCATGCGGCCCTCGGTAAGCCTGCCCATTGTACTCGCTCTGTGAAAGTAACGCTAACGCTCTATAGGCTGAGCAGGCTGGAAAGCTCGATGCCCTCAACGCAGTCCTCGCTGCAGTCAACGCCAAGATGGACGCAGTCCTCGCTGCAGTCAACAAGCTGACGGAGACCTGGGCAGCTCCGTTTGATGACGATGACGAGTATGGTGCAGAGGAGGAGGAGGAGGAGGAGGAAAAGGAGGAGGAGGACGATACCGACGCTTAGTCGTAGGTCCGCGAAACCTCCGCGCTCGAGATTGTTTTTAGGCGTTTGGGTGCACTTAAATCTTGCGTTATCCCTCAACTTAACCCTCAAATTGACCCTCAACTCTCGTGCCTATGCAATACATCTCAGTCAGCTCAGAGTCTCAGTCTTGATCGATTTGCCACTGTCCCCTCATCCTTGAGAAAGTTGCGTCCTGGAACTCAAACCACGCCCTCTGCACCACCCCCTCCGACATCAAGCCGATGGACCAGGCGACACCGTCGCTGCTCCACCCGCTGCCGTTGGTGAGGTTGGAGAAGACATACGACGCCGAGTTCTTGGGGTGGACCTTGCACAGCAGGTAGACGATGATGGTGACGTATCCGCCGATGTGGAGGACGATGCCGAGGAAGGTGAGGCGATGTAGCCACTGGCCGCCGAGGACGTTGATGCCGAGGAAGACGGTCGTCAGGCCGATGACGATCAGGGTGGTGTGCCAACGCTCGTATTCGTAGTCGGGGGCGAAGAGGATCACGTAGGCCTGCAGTTGCTGGGCGTTGGCGAAGATGCCCACGAGGGCGGACAGGATCCAGCCCCACAGGGTTGCCCAGGCAGCGATCCACGAGAGGAGGCGGCGGTGCTTCAGGGGCGACAAGGCTGCGACATAGTGGTACTGGCCGCCAGCCGTGGGAACCATGCTGGAGAACTCGGCGAGCGAGAGGGCGATGGCGAGGGCGCCGATGGCCGAGGCGAAGAACCCCCACACGAGGCTGGAGCTGCCACCGGCCATGAGCGACTGGGCCATGGTCGAAGTAGTCGCCTCCCAGGTGACGCTGGTGCACACGGCCATGAAGATGAGAGACCACACGTTGAAGTGGCGGTGCATGGCCTGCCCCTGGCCGATGGCAGCGAGGCGGGCCTCATCATCGGTCTGCGCCTTTTCGACCCTGGGCTGAGAGTTGTCTTCCATGATGGTGAAGGTGATACAATGGAGGTTGTTTGTAAAGGGAGGTCTCAGGGGTTGCCTGAGAGAATGGAAGGGGGCGAGGCAGAGGGGCGCAACGAGGCGGACGAGGAATCCAGGAGCCGTATCGTCGACGGGAGGACAGGGCAGAATGGTTTTATCTCCAACCCGAGGAGGCGTGTCGCAGTTGCAGGCTGATAGGTGATAGCGTGACCATGTTGATGTCCAGGATGGTGCTGGGCGGTGCAGGGTGGTGCAGGGAGCGTGCAGGCGTTGTCCGAGTGGTGGCCCAATGAGAGGAATATCCAGAGTGGTGGTATCTGGGGAAGTGGGATGGAGGAGGATGGGAGGGGATAACGCTGGGCGAGCCTCCTGTTCGGGCAAAGCGAGCAGCGCTAACGTTAGCCCGCACAGGGCCCCCCTGAGTCGCCCCTAGCGTAGCAGGTCCCCGCCGTCCCTTGCCCCTTTCTGCAAAGAGCCCACTTGCCCCGGATTTTTCCAACCTCTTGTAGCCACAAACCACCAGGACGACGACGTCACAGCCGACATCTCGGCTCTGCCCAGCGTGCCTATCTCGCATATCTCCCGCTGTGCGCACCCCCTGTGGAGAAGTTGACAGACGCGTGGCAGACTTGCGGCGAGTTCCACGTGCCAAGCATCCCCCTGCTGCCACCGAGCACTTACACAGAGCGGTACCGCAGGGTAACAAGGAATGATGAATAGTCTCAGGAACATTGTCTTGAATTGCACCAATCTAGTTCATGTCCTGGCATTTTGGCTTGCATAAACATCATGATCTTTACCCCTGAGTCACCGCGGCAACCAACCAGAAAAGCAAACACGGACCGTGATCCCCCCTGATTTCTAGATACCTCAACATCACTCAGATGCCTCAACATCAATCGATACCTAAACATCACTCAGATGCCCAAACATCACTCGGATACCCAAACATCACTCAGATACAAACATCACTCAGATGCAAACATCTAACTCATTCCCACCTAACCAACCCCCCCTCTCCCCAACCCCCTCAAAGCTCCAAAGCCTTAGCCAAAGCCTTCCCATTCCTCGGCACGAACATGGCCCTGAACCGGTGCGGCAGCGCCACCAGGCTGGTCGGGTCCGAGTTTCCATGGATCGGGTGGCAGTTGATCTGGTCGTGCAGCTCGATACGGAAGCTGTTGAGCAGGCGCGTCGTGATGAGGTACAGCTCGCGGTTGGCCAGCAGCGACCCCGCGCACATGCGGTACCCGATGCCGTACGTGTACATGGGCGCGTCGGGCTTGTGCAGCCAGCGCTCGGGGCGGAATTCCTCAGGGTCGTCCCAGACTTGGGGGTCTGCGCGGAATGTGTTAGTTGTTTTGTGAGAAGATGGAGGAAGTGGCTGGGAAAGTGAACGCACCCATGTTGCATGCCCACGAATTCAAGAACACCACAGTCCCCTTCGGAATCACAGCGCCATTGTAAACAATCTCCTTCACCGACACCCTCGGCAGCGCCAGCCGCAGCACAGTAAAGTACCTCAGCATCTCCCGCACCAACGCAACCATGTACGCGCACTTCTGGTCATCCTCGGCATCGCACAGCGGCTGGTCCTCACCGTAATGCGCGCGAATCTCCGCGACCGCCTTCTCCTGGATATCCGGCCGGTTGGCCAGCAGCGCGACGAGCCACGCGAGCGTCGTCGTGACCGTGTCCAGCCCGCCCGACAGCATCGTCAGGCTGATGGAGGTGAGCTCGTCCTTGGACAGCTTGGCCTCCTCGTCGAGGAGGACGTTGGCCTGGATGCACGGACTGCTGGTCCCCGCGGCGATACGCTCCTCGAGGCCCTTGTTAAGGGCGGTGAGGTAGACATCGCGGCGGCGGCGCATGTCGCGCGCCTTGGCGCTGTGCGTGTTGATGGGGTTGAGCCGGAGCAGGGGGATGTAGTCTTGGAGGTTGCCGGTGGTGGAGCGGAATTTGGAGATTTCTTCTTCCACGTGGGTGATTTCGGCGAAGAGGGATTCCTGCTGGCTGCTGATGCGCGTGCCCCAGTTGAGGGTGACGGAGAGGGACAGGGAGAGGCGCTGGATCATGGGCATGGGATCGACCGGGGTTTGGCCGCCATGGCCATAGGTGTAGAGCTCCTTGATGAAGTCGCGGCTTTCGAGGTCGAGGAAGCCGACGTAGGTTTGGACGGAGGGCCGGTTGAGCGCGGACGCGGCGGCCTTGCGGCGGCGCTTGAGGGAGTCAGAGTACGGCGAGGTGCCGATGGTGGTGCCGGCCGTGTTGGAGACGACCTTGTGGAAGGTGTAGAACTCGGGGCGAGAGCTGAGGGCCTGCGTGTTCTGGCCGAAGATGGCCTTGGCCGCCGCGGACGAGTTGATGACGACGACGGGGATGTTGCCCAGCTGGATCTGGTACACGGCGCCGAATTTGGAGACCCATTGCCGGTACTGCTCCGCCGCGTTGACACGGATGTCCCAGAGGTTGCCAATCAGAGGCAGGCCCCGGGGTCCATGAAGGCCGACAACACGGGCCTTGGCCCGCACGACCTCGTTGATGAGAATGTAGGCCAGCAAGCCGGCGAGCGGGGCGCCGAGAAGGATGACCGGCAGCTTCCCCGCCAGGAGGACGAGTAAGTCGTCGGTGAGAAGGGTTGTGGGTGCCATGCTGACGTGCCTGACCTTGCGCGTCACTGGTACCTTGCTGGTAGCGTGAAAGACAATAGATGAGAACTAATTCGGGATAACACCAAACGCATTCCTATCTTTTAACCCACGTAGTGTCTCGGCTAAGGCTGGCGTTGGCATGTGGGGACGCGCCCACACTGCATCGTTTTGGGGGCGGAAGAATGTGGCATTGGTCATACCACACCTCGGGTGGCAAGGAGGGGGTGTGACTTGGAGAACAGGCTTAGGGACAGGGCGTGCGGGGTACACGAAGGGGCACACGGGGGCACAGGGTGTACATGTGCTGCATAGCAGCTTGTTGCCTTGTATGAGACTCATCTTGTTGGTTCAGGGGAAGAAAACAGTCAATACCGTGTATCCATTCCTGCATAAGCCCTCATCTGCTCAGCAAACCGGGTCCCTCCCGTTCTCTCACTGCGGAAGGTATGCTTGGACAGTAATCTCGATGTGCAACCCTGGAAAAGCAAGCGCCTTGACCGTCACCCCTGTCCACGCCGGCTTGGTGTTCTTGAGGTACTTGCGAGCCACTGGGACCACGGCACCGGTGATGCCCTGGCCGTCCTTCTCGACTTCGTATGTTGTGACCTGCCGAAGTCAGGATCATCCTAGTGTTCCACTAACACTGGGGCTCTAAACTCACCGAGTAAACATGCTCCCAAGCATCATCCCCTAACCCTGCCGCCTTGAGGGCCCGTTCGACGTGCTCAAAGGCCTCTTCGACCTCCTCCGTCAAATCTTCGGGCACGGTGCCGTCATCCCGGATGCCGAGCTGGCCGCCGACAATGATTGTGCGTGCATTCGCGGGAATGACGACGGTGTGGGTGAGGCCGAAGTGTTCCGCCGCCTTCTCGCCGGCGCCGGGCCAGTTGCGGAACTGAAATCCGAATTCCGAGAGTTTGGAGGCCATGGTGCTCGGCAGTGGTACCCAACGACGGTTTTAGTGTCCGAGTTCCGAGAAACATCCAACAACCCCCCAAGTGCCATCCGTTATTTATGACCCCGTGAAAGGGGGTACCCCATGCAAAAGGGGTGGAAGATTTGGTGATTGGACCCGCCCCCTCGGGGGTGGATCGCGACAACATCGCTATTAGGTATAACACGGCAAACCCAAGCGAAGCAGCCGAGTTCCCCTGTTTCGGCGTGACCCTATCCAGCCATCCGTTTCCCGATACCCTTGCGATTCCAACCAACATGTCCGAAATCCAACTTGCCGGGTTCGAGGGCCGCCTCGTCCGCATCAACACCGGCCTCTTCATCAACAACCAGTTCCAGCCGGCGACAGGCGACGCACAGCTCGATGTCGAGAACCCCACGACCGGCGCCCGGCTAGCCTCGGTCTCGGCAGCACAGAGGGAAGACGTCGACAAGGCTGTCGCAGCCGCGCAGGCCGCATTTCAGGGGCCATGGCGGGCTGTCAGCCCCGCGAATAGGGGGCGGCTGCTGAGCAAGCTCGCCGACCTGATCGAGCGCGACGCCGACGACCTGGCGAGCCTCGAGGCGCTAGACGCGGGCATCGTGTTCGGCGACTCCAAGGCGCTGAACATTCCGCAGTCGACCGAGACGCTACGGTACTTTGCCGGCTGGGCCGACAAGCTCTCGGGCAAGCTCCTGAGCATCCCGCAGGGCTATGCCTTCACGCGTCGCGAGCCCCTCGGCGTGTGCGCCGCCGTGGTCCCGTGGAACGCGCCGCTCATGATCACTATCTGGAAGCTCGCGCCCGCGATCGCAGCCGGCAACACGATCATCATCAAGACGCCGGAGCTGTCGCCGCTCTACGCGCAGAAGCTGGCCGCGCTCGTGGTCGAGGCCGGGTTCCCTGCTGGTGTCGTCAACATCCTCTGCGGCTTGGGCCAGGTCGCTGGCCAGGCGCTGGCCGAGCACCACGGGGTGAAGAAGATCGCCTTCACGGGCAGCGGCCCCGTCGGGCGGGAGATCATGAAGGCGGCGGCGAGCTCGAACCTGAAGAAGGTGACGCTCGAGCTCGGCGGCAAGGGCGCGTCCATCGTGTTCCCTGACGCCGACCTCGACAACGCGCTGTTCTGGACGGCGACGGGCATCACAGCCAACAATGGACAGGTCTGCGCGGCCGGATCGCGCATCTATGTCCACGCCAAAATCTATGACGCTTTCTTGTTGGCTTTTGCTGAGAAGCTCGCTGGGTCTGCTCCTGGCGACCCCCTGGCCAGCGGCACGACCAAGGGCCCCGTCATCTGCGCGAGGCAGAGGGAGAAAATTCAAGCGTACATCCAGTATGCTAAGGAGGCTGGCATCCGTCAGGTTGCTGGGGACAGCACCGTACCGGCCGACGGGCACTTTGTGGCCAACGCGGCCTTTGCCGATGTCCCCGACGATGCGCGGATCATGCGGGAGGAGATCTTTGGCCCTGTTGCGGTGAGTCTTCACGGTATTTCTTCACCCCCTGAGACAAACTTTATGCTGACCACACCGGGTTCACAGTCCATCGCAAAGTTCCAGACAGAAGCCGAGGTGATCGAGAAGGCGAACGCGACAGAATACGGGCTCAGCGCAGCGGTCTTCACAAATGACGTCAACCGGGCACAGCGCGTGTCGGAGGCTTTGGAGAGCGGGCAGGTCACTGTCAACTGCTGGGGTCTGCTGCACGCCAACACACCCTTCGGAGGCGTGAAGCAGTCCGGCTTCGGCCGCGACATGGGCGAGGAGGCGCTGGAAGGGTGGTTAACGACTAAGACGGTCAAGTACTTCACGTTGCCGACGGCGGATGACAAGTAGAGCTAGAGCTAGAATCGGTGGAGAGAGGGGGGAGCAATGCCGAATAAACCCACCGTAGCCGATGTCGGGGGCGGCGGAAAGGGGGGGGGACAAGGCGGATGATCCTCTCATTGGGTCCGTGGATACCCACAAGGTGGATAATACACTCCATGAACCTTCCAGCTCTTTTGCGCTTGCCTGTGCCTTAATTCCCATGGCAGGAGTGATCGAATTCCGAGTTCGAATTCCGAGTTCCGACCACCAAGACGCTTCCCCAAAACACAACCCCAACCTCCAACCACAACACAACTCCAACCCAGCACCACTTTAACCACAACACCAACACGAACCACACCACAAACCACCACATTCACACCCCTCAACAAACCCCAACCATGTCCGCCGCCCGCGTCATCAACCGCGTCACCCTCTTCAAGATCCCCTCCAAGGAGGGCCAAGCCAAGCTGATCGACATGTACCGCGACATGCCGACGCGGGCGCTCAAGGACGGCAAGCCGTACATCATCTCTGCGACCGTCGGCCCCACGTTCGACGACGCCCGCAACCAGGGCTACACCCTCGCCGCCCACTCGGTTTTCGCGACGGTCGAGGACATGAAGTACTACGACGACGAGTGCGTCGCGCACGGGGAGCTGAAGAAGGTGGCTAGGACGCTGCATGAGGGGGTGATGATGGTTTATTTTCAGAATGCTTTGTAGGGGGTGAAGGAGGGGTGAGGAAGGGGAGATGGGGAAGGGATGGAGGGGGTGGCGGAGACAAGTAGAATAAACACAGATAACTGGGGTATAAGCCGGTTCAGGGGAATAAATTTGATTTCTTGTTCGTTTTGATATCTGGTATGGCACGCACCTCGAGACCATCTTTTGCTTCTCCACTTTGATCCAACAGGCATCTCGAAACTCCATTCGTGCATCCCATTGCAAAACAAAAACCAACATTTATTCCCTATTCTATCCTCTAAATCCCCATCACCACGGCTTCTCAATCGCCTCCAAAATCTGCCCGGTACACTCCCCAAACCCAACCAACCCTTCCTCCTCCGTCCCACAAACCCCCGTGATGGTCACCGTGTCCCCATCCATCAAAAACTTCCTCTCCGCGCCCCCCACCAACTGGATACTCCTCTTCCCGCCCCCATTCTGCTCCAACAAACTCCCCCTCTCCTTCTCCCCCTCCCCACTAATCGTCCCGCTCCCCAACAAATCCCCCGCCCTCATATTACACCCCGCAATAGTATGATGCGCCACCATCTGCGGAAACGACCACAACAAATTCCGCGCGCTCGTCTCCGACACCGTCGTCGGCACCGCCCCCTCCCCGGCGGGCGTCAGATCCACCTTGAGCCGGATGTCGTACTGCTTGTTCTCCCCGCGCAGGTACGGCAGCACTTCCACGTCGTTTTCCACGCCCTTGGTGGCGAAGGGTTCCAGAGCGTCGGGGAGGACGACCCACGGGCTGATGGTGGTGGCAAAGTTCTTCGCGTTGAACGGGCCCAGGGGCACGTACTCCCACGTCTGCAGGTCGCGCGCGGACCAGTCGTTCATGAGGACATAGCCAAAGATCGCGGCCTCCGCTTCGGCGACGGGCACCGGCTGGCCGAGGGGGTTCGGGGTCGCGATGAACGCGCCGAGTTCCAGCTCAATGTCCAGCCTCCGGCAGGGGGCAAAGGTGGGGATCTTGGGGTTGGCGGTCGGGTCGAGCAGGATTTGGCCCCACGGGCGGCGGACGGGGGTGCCCGAGACGACGACGGAGGACGCGCGGCTGTGGTAGGCGACGGGGAGGTGCTTGTAGTTGGGCTGGAGGGCGTTGGCGGGACCGCGGAAGAGGGAGCCGACGGTGGAGGCGTGGTGGATGCCCGCGAAGAAATCGGTGTAGTCGCCGATTTCCATCGGGAGGTGGGAGGTGATGGTGTTTAGGGGGAGGATGGAGGCCGAGCGGAGGGCGGCGTTGTCGCGCAGGATGGTGGGGTGGGCGGTATCTTCGGAGAGGACATTTTGGAGGTAGGTGCGGACTTTGCTGTGGATGGGGCGGCCGAGCTGGGCGAAGGCGTTGAGGGAGGTGGACGAGAAGACATCGAGGTGGGGTTGGATCGCGTCGAGGCCCGCGAAGCCGTTGCGCTCGGCAAAGACCTTGAGGTCGAGGACGTGGGTGCCGATGATGGTGGCAGGGCGGCGGAGGGGGGAGGTCGCGGAGGAGATGATGCCGAAGGGGATGTTGGCGAGGGAGAAGGGCGATGTCGCCGCGACGGGCAGCCAAGATGTGCGGCCCATGGTGATGGTGGGGGGTTGTGGTTTGATGTTTTCTTGATTCTTTCTCTTCTTCCGAGGGCGTCAAGGTTGCCTGTCTTCGTCCGTCAAACTCCCATCGTACGAAAGCGAGAACAAATTAGTAATTCTTATGTGCATCTGGGCTGATGATGGAGGATGATGGGGGAACATCTTCGGGCCATCAAGGTGGAGGTCGGTCCAATAGGGTATTATTCCTCGGACCCCACGGAACCAGTGCCGACGCCGCGGGCGGTGGTGGGATGACGGCATGGCAGCAATGAGGGGCATGCATCTCGGCCGCGGATTCAATTCCGAATTCCGTCATTATAAGTTTTGCTGTGCTGTTTTGGAACGCAAACGCACTTGGAAGTCCACTCTCAGCTCCAAAGTCGTCGTTTGTTTACACCCCTGAGTGCAGCCCCTGACCAATTGCCCACCATGCCCGTCACCAACTTCACCACGCCCGAGAAGTACCAGTACCTCAACGGCTTTCAGTCTTATCACGAGTTAGTGTTTCCAAGCTTTTGCAGCAAAATGACAGACACTGATTGCCCCGCCAAACAGGACCGAAGCCATCCCCGACACCCTCCCGATCGGCGCCAACTCCCCGCAAAAGCCCAACCACGGCCTCTACGCCGAGAAGCTCTCCGGCACCGCCTTCACAGCCCCCCGCAGCGAAAACCTCCAAACATGGGTGTACCGCATCCTCCCCTCAGCAGCCCACCTGCCCTTTGAAAAGTACACCGGCTACGAGGCGCCCACCACCGTCCACCAGATCCCGCAGCAACTCCGGTGGGACCCGTTCGACCTCGACGAAAAGGCCGACTGGGTGCACGGCCTGAAGCAGCTCGGCGGCGTGGGCAGCCCCACCACCAAGACGGGCCTGGCCATCTTCATCTTCGCCGCGGGCGTGTCCATGCCCGCGCAGCAGGCCTTCTCCTCGGCCGACGGCGATTTCCTCGTCGTGGTCCAGCACGGCGTGCTCGACATCCAGACCGAGCTCGGCAACCTGCTCGTCCGCCCCAACGAGATCGCCGTCATCCCCCGCGGCATCAAGTACCGCGTCGACCTCCCCGCTGGCCCGGTGCGTGGTTACATCCTCGAGCTGTTCTCGGGGCACTTCAAATTGCCTGAGCTGGGGCCTATCGGCTCGAATGGCCTGGCCAACGCGCGGGACTTCCAGGCGCCCGTGGCGGCGTTTGATGACAAGGAATACGCCCCCGGCAGCTGGACCGTCTTCACCAAGTACGACGGGCACCTATTCTCGGCCACGCAAGGCCACACCCCCTTCGACGTCGTCGGCTGGCACGGGTTGTACTACCCGTACAAGTACGACCTCGGCCGGTTCAACACCATGGGCACCACCAGCTTCGACCACCCCGACCCCAGCATCTACACGGTGCTGGCCAACCCGTCGGCGGATTTCGTCATCTTCCCACCCCGGTGGTTGGTGGGCGAGGACACCTTCCGCCCGCCGTGGTACCACCGCAACACCATGTCCGAGTTCATGGGTCTGGTGATGGGCGAGTATGACGCCAAGTCTGGGGGTGGCTTCCGCGCTGCGGGGGCCAGCCTGCATAACGTAATGTCAGCTCACGGCCCAGACGCCGACACTCACACCAAGGCGTCGAATGCGGACCTTGTGCCGACCAAGGTGGGCGAGGGCAGCATGGCGTTCATGTTTGAGAGCCCGCTGATGATTGGCGTGACCGACTGGGGCTTGGAGACGTGCCGCAAGGTGCAGCCTGAGTATAACGCTGACTCGTGGGTGCCGCTGAAGAGGCACTTTAAGAGGCCCGAGTGAAGGGTTTCTGTCAGAGAGGCGATGATGATGTCCATGTAAATAGTATCTGATTTCCTAGCCAAGAGTGCTTGCAGTTTAACAAACACCCCCCTGTGCCAACATGATCATCCGTCACCGTCCAAAAACATCAGCCCACAACCCCCCAGCATCCCCTCCATTCAACCCGAAAAACACACTCCCCGGCGTCCCGGGTACCTCAAACCCCGGCATCTGCCCGATCAGGTCGCCAAACACGTCCTGTAGATGCGAGTCCACGTGCTCGGTCGGGAGCATGTTGTTGTTGTTGTTGGGCGTGCCCCCCACCGACATGGAAGTGAGTATCGCGCCGGCCATGTGCACGGGGAAATCGTCGGGGAGGAGGTGTGGGGGGAAGTCAATGGGATAGTTCATTGGGGGGTTGGGGTGAGAGGGCGGGGCGGGGAGGAGA
>FTEL01008194.1_pt1 | contig 32401 bp, 23 predicted proteins | sample 1658911 | NCBI WGS metagenome assembly FTEL01 (sample SAMEA3914869, study PRJEB12502) | metagenome | biome: forest; material: soil | place: USA | collected 2012-03-12 | depth 0.1 m
AAGCAAAGGTGGGCGGGCGGGCGGCGGGTGGCTAGGATGGAGTCGTGTGCTTGTTGGCAGATAGCGGCGAGCTACCTGGAGTGGTGTCTGCCAAGGAAGCCGTCGGCCGAGTCGATGGCGCGGGGGTGGGCGCCGGGTGGGAGCTGCGGGCCGGTGATGGGCAGCTGAGGGCAGCTGAGGGAGGAACCGGAGGAGCTTCCAGGTCGGTCTTGGAGGTGTGCCGTCACCAAGGCGTTTGATCGCGGAGGGGCTGATCACCGGGGAACGGCGGCCAACTGAGCGAGCTCGGGTCTCGACCGTGCGCACTGTGGAACCGCGCCCACTCAGCATGTGCAGGATGCGCAGTCTGGATGCAGCCCAGGTCCGTCCCGAACGAGGACGCAGCAGAAGATGCAGACGTGGATGGGCGGGGGGGAAGAGAGGCAGCTCGGGCCAGAAAGGACGGTACCAACGGTCATTCCACGCTGTCGTTATCGGCCGAGATGGAATACAGAGGTGAGGATGGACGGTGCACGGCTGGAAACGGCGAGAGCTGCTGCTGGGCGTCGCTTCCAGGCTGCCACGCCCCTTGTAGTTATCCAGAAAGGTGCCCGCACTGACGGTGCGCAGCACACTGTTTGGGCCTCGCAGCGCCTAAGGCCGCTGATTGGCGGCCTGGCCCCCCAGCTGATCTGCCGGGACGGGCACAAGCAGCGCCTGCCAGCGGAGCTTCGACGTGCTGGCTCCACTATTTCCAAAGCATGCAAGGGTCCCGCTGGCAACCACCAGCCACCTTCCAACAACAACACACCGGAGAGTCCGTATCATTCTGCCGCCCACCCGCTCGCGGGGGTTCCTTCACCTCGGTCTGCCCGGTGTCGAGCTTCACATCCATACCGCCTGACAAGTACGAGGGCTCTGGGCCCTGGTCCACTACCGCGTTTTAGACATGCCTCTTGACCCTGCCGCGGCTCTCCGCTGCCAACCCTCTCTGCTTTGGATGATATTGTCAGTGAAGCACAGTGCAACTGTGGATCGAATCGGATGAGCTGCACAGCATTTGGACGGTGCAGATGGTGCGACCGCCTGTATGTGCAACCAACCTCATCTGCAAACACTCGTATGCAGGTAGGTTGCTACGCAGTGCTCGAGACCGCGGGAGACGCCTGCCATTGCTCTCCCATGTGTACATGTGACAGGACCAAGGCCCCAGCCCGTTTGTCGAGCATGGTTCGCGTCAAGCAGGCGGCCATGGCTCGCGATATCGTACGGAGCTAGTCGAGTTACTTTGCTATGCAAATCTCATCACACTCATATGTGTCCTGGGAGTGGTCCTGTATTTCACAGCAGTGCCTCATCCTCTCGGCACAATTTGTTGTCTGGATACACTGGTGCCCGCATCGCCAGTGCTGCTACGATAAACTACTCGAGTCAGAATACAGACAACATCGTGACTGGGGTCTCCTAAGCCATATCCTTCTGTCCACCGTGTGGTAAGAGAGACTCGTCAGAATCGACTGGAGTGGCTCGAATTGCTTCACTTGGACAAGTCCCGAGGGCCGAGTTCCCATGTCCCTCTGAAAATGCTTCTATTTTGAACCGGGTATCTGGTCTGCCATTTTCCTGGCCAAGGCTTGCCTTTTTTGACATTGAGGTGAAGTCGTTCTGGCGAGGCGGGAGTTCACTCATCAAGGGAAAGGGGAAAACGACAACGGGCAAAGTAAAGCAACAGCTCATCCTTAACCAAAGAGTGGGAAATGGAGAGGGCAACGGCAAACAACAACGGCTCATCCCTCGACCAAGCCTATCCATGAGCTGGTTGCCAAGCCTTGTTTGGCTGTTCAGGAGAACATGTCTCCGTCATGGGGGCCTGGCTGGCGCTGTCTATACCGGCTCATACCACAAGCTATCTCGGTGTCTGCTCAAATTCTCCGTGCCCCAGCTCCTTCACGTCAACCCGCAAGCTAGTTGTGATATATTCGTCGAACTGTCAAACTAGGAGGATAACAACCTCCCAAGGGTGAGGCGTACGAAGCTCGCCAACGATGGAACGGTTTCGTGGTCTTTTCCAAGGTCGCCCCAACAAGACCATCATCTTGCTCTCACTTCAATCGTGTTCACGTCCAACGGGGTAGGATGTCGACACATGTCCAACATCGGGCTCCGATATCAAGGCAGTCGTGTTGACACCGATACCAAACGGGCACTCGGATGTTTCGTTCAGGGGAGAGAGGCGGGGTCGTCCTTGGCTGTCGTGGTGAGGCCGCGAGCACTCTCACGCCGCGGTCCTCGGGGAATACGACGGCCGCTCGGCCGATGGTGAGTATAAACTGTGCTTGCGTGGATGGAACTGACAGCCAGAGTTTTGTAGGAGGCATTGCTCCAAACATGTGGAAATTTCCAGGCTCGGTGCGGAGTGCCTCCCTGGAGTCATCCAGCACATCGCCACGCCGAGGGGTGAAGGGACCTCTGCTTGTCTCTCCTCTCGAGGATGCCTTTCTTTGTCTCTCCTCTCGAAGACGCCACTCTTTTTCTCTTCTCAAGGACGCCTCTCTTTGTCCGGTGCTCTGAGCGTCCTCGAGCGGAGAGTCAAGAATCGGAATGAGAAGAGTTTATCGGGCCTGAGGCCCAGGGGTGGCGGGGGCGACCGAGGGTCCTTATCCCTTGGTTCCATCGCCGCCTCGAGTCCGAAAACAAGGCGGTTTGTTGCCGGTCGGTTGGACGAAGGCCAACTCCGCGGCGAGGGATTGCCCCTCCTCCTGCTGCGACGGCACGGCGATGGCTACCCCTGAGCCTCCTGCACCTCCAAGGAGGTCCCTACACACACATGACCCCTTCGGTGGAGTAGCTGAAGCGTTGCGACAGAGGGATGGAGGTTCTGGGCTCGATGGCCCTGTGGTGGCTGGTGAGGGGTTTATTCTGCCTGAGATAGTCCCGCCGTTTATTGGGTATAGTTTCAAGGGGCTTGGGAGGAGCTCTTCCCAGATGAGCCTCTCTGTCCCTGCCCGGGGCAGTCGGTTGCATCTTGTGGCGTCCACATTCCGGGCTGACCTTGGTCCTGGGAATCTGCCTCCTGTCGGAGCGGGGTTGGCGCGTTTCCACGCGAGCCGTTGTTTGCAAATCTCACTTTCACAATGCGGGGGTCTCGCGGTTCCTGGCGATGTTGTTTCCCCGGCCCGGATGACCGGAGTCGGGATGCTCTCCAGAGATCTGCCGACCTTGGTTCGAGGCCTTCCGGTGCCTTGGTCGGAACCACAGTAGACACAGGACGGGATCACCCGCCACGGGACGCGTGAAATTGCACAGGACCATCTTCGCTGGGTCTCGCTGACCCTTCGCGGGTGCGGACGCGCGCTCGTTGTTGCGACCCCAGGGCTTGGATCCCCGCGTTAATGGATTCCCTCGCTGTCGATAGTTCCACAGCTGAGAGCCTCAGCCGCAGCTCCCCGTTTGTTTGGCTGTTCAGTCCAGACCTGCCGGGTCAAACAATCGCCTGATGCTTCCAAGCCACGCACGGGCAGCGGCTCCACGTGCGCAATTGAACTTCTCCCTCGCCTCGTGGCTCTTTTCTGTCGCCTCCCAAACCCCAACCCAGTCGCAGTTGCGGTCGCGGTCGTGGAGTGTGGCACGTGCGCCTTCAATCCGTCGCTGAAGGTTCGAATCGTTCGCCTCCCGGGATTCGGCTCCAGGTCTTTGCCATGTCAGTGCGTTTGCGTGGCGTGCTCGGCCCGCGATGAAGATCCTGGCTCGGCTCCGGCGTCTTGGTGTGGGAGAGGGCTTGCGTTGCGGAAAATGCCGTGAGCAAGCGGGAAACCAGGGGAGGAGTGGAGACGTCAGGGGATCGCTCTGCTGCTCAATCTCAATGACAGGCTCAGGACGCCGCAGTTACGAAGAACTGAGTCAACGTCTCGGGGCTTCGACGTCTAAGCTGGATTGGGAAATACTTTGTCTCTCGTGCGTCCTGCAGACATCGCCGTCTCCTTGATGCCCCATAACCAGCCCCGTTAAAACCGGGCCGCGAGAAACGGGATAGGGGCCGGTGGGATCGCGACGGAGGAGTCTCCAACTTCTGCATCTGCACAATACCGGTAGTTCGCCCCAATTTACAAAGAACCACTTTTACGAGACTGTGGGGTAGCCTCGGCGCAATCAACACCGGCGGCAGACATGATCCTAACAGACTCCGATTCACCCTCAGTTGTATTGGCCGCCGTCTCGAAGGAATGCCCGAGTCGCGGCCATATTATATTGCTCTTCAGTGCAGCCGACTGCACGGTTCTGGTGCCGGTGGCATGCTCGCGCCATTATCCATACTGACGCGAAAAGGGGTATGTTCAGCCGAGGCAGAGACACCACAACAGGCTGGCGGCCACGGTGATAGCGTTACAGCACTTGCAAGTATCGATGCCGCTGCAGATGCCAAGGCGGCTCTACCAGTATTGGCCTGCTTCCCTCAGAGCGCTTCCATGGTTTTGTTGGGGGCGCCCAAACCCACCTGGGATCCGGGGCGGGCTGAGAATTGACGACTAGCGATGCACGAGCCAGCTGTGCATGGGCTCACCCGCCGCCGAGATACCCTTTCCGCGACCACGTGAGTTGCGAGGAAACTGACAACAGACAACACCATGGTGTGCCGCAGCGCAGCAGAGTGTCTGTCCGCTTCGCATTCCTCAAGCGCAATGCGCTGAAGGGTCCTCCTCCGAGGCGAGGCGCGATACGGCCCGGTGGCACCGACTTGTGTGCCTTGCATTAATGCGCTCTGCCCGCCCGCCTATTGTTGTATCGATGGTGTGTGCGATGCAGGTCTCGGATGCAATGCAGCGCGACCAAAACAACAGGAGGATGGAGATGAGTGCCTGCCAGATTTCCCGGTAGCTCGACGGGGCGACGGCGATCAATGGACGGGAACTGGCATGCGACCCGGGTTCAGGCGCGGCTGGAATGGAGACACGGCATGAGCATGAGCAGAGGCAATGCAGATTTGAGGGTTTTATCCAGATTTGGCCCTTCCCGTGCCAGACATCGATGGATGGCAGTGGCAGCGGGCGGCAGAGGGGGCAGAGGGGCAGATGGACAGGTGGATCCCCAGCCTGTGCCATCGACATGCAGCAACAGGGGGATGGATGACACGCAGACGACATCTGCCGCCACATCGCTGCCGCGCTGCCCGCACGTCACGACCACGGCGTCGGCTTGCATTTACTTTCTTATTTTCGTTCCTCCGCCGTCTCGAGCATGCGCCGCCACCTCTTCCTCAGCAACAACCGCACGTGTCTCATTCCCGTCTCTGCGGAGTCTGGCATGGGGGCATTCGAGGCAGAACGAAAACACCGGTGTCAACCTTGATCACAGGCGGCCCGAGCGCCCACGCCGTCCACGCCTATTGAACCGATCGCCCAGACCGCCTGTCCGTTCTCGGGATGGGGATGTGGGCCGCAGATATTTGAACCTCAACAGGGTTCCCTCCCGGGGGAAAAGGGACCGACGTGGGTAAACCACCTTCCAGAGCGAACTGGCCGCACGGGCCAGAAATATATTGCCTGCTGCCCTCATACACCCACAACACTCCATCGTTTAGACGGGTGATGGCTTCATATGAGACGTGACTGAGGCACCTGCGGCACAGCAAGGGACTCGGGGGGCTAGTCTGGACCATCCTCCAGAGGATTGCAACTCACAAATCACCCAGCTGGAGGCACGGCACGGCGGGTTGACACAACAAATGTGTGGCAAGATTGGCGGCGGGACGGCTCGGGCACGAGACAAGAAAAAACAAAGTCGCATGCCGCATTCGATCAAAAACGGGTAGCAGGGCGACCAGGGCGGCGATGTCTGGGGCGTTTGGCCCGCATTACCGACATACGACAGACGGATAGATACAGCAGGTGTTTCTTCAACGGGCCGACCTCCACAACCCACAGACAAGCCACAGACAACAAGGAGAAACGCCACCGGTTGACCGACGGGCTAATAATCGGAGAGCACAGAGCGCAACAGGTCCTCTCTGTGTGAGCTCGGGGGGAGGCTCACCGCCTCAGCGGAACGTCGCGGTTGGGCCGGCTCGGTAGTGCCTGTGGCGTCGTCGGAGAGGAAGTCTCGAACAGGCGGGAAGGGATCTGAGGTGTGGCCGCAGGCGGCCATTTGCACAAATTGGGCCTCACACATACATGCTGCAGTCTTGGAGGCGGGCAACCGGGGGGGGTGTGCCGGCCAACACGGCAACGGTGATGACAAACCTGCGGCACCTCTGACACCTGAGGTCTCATACTCTGTGGTTTGCTGTCGACCGCGTACATTTTCGTGTCACCCCATTCCGACGGGGTCGTCAAACCGAAGCTGCTGGGGACCTGAGTTGAAAATTGCGGTCAGCCAGGTCGACAACCCACCGGCCGATGGAGACACTGGACAAACCACCCCCCGGCCCCTTGACCTTGACCCCGACTACCCGCCGTTGTTTTGTGTCCGAGGCGTGGGCGTCTTCCGATGCTTCTGCCGTCCCTCCCGTCCGGCAACGGGGAGCAATCAGCCAGGGGCGAAACCACCAGGCGTCGCATTTCTTTGTTGCTTTCTTCGCCCCTCTGGCGGTCGGGTCAACGCCCGCCTTGACTGTCTTGAGTTAGCCTGACGCCCGACAGGACGTTTGCCAATGGCGCGTGCGCCGCCATGCGGCCAACCGCAAGAGGATGACACTGCGTTTGTGCCCCATGCAGGGTCGGCCACATGGTTTTGGACCAGGGTGCCGGGGGTGGGCTACGGGGGGGGGGCACGGATGGATTCATGGATGGAAGGCTCTGTGCCTCTCTCTCAGACCACACGCAGCACGCCAATGCGGGCAATGTTCTGCAGCAGAGGCACTCGGCGCCGACGCAGCGCTAGAACAACATGCCACCAACGTACATTCGTATCCAACCTCACGGACTTCTTTCTGGCTCACCTGGAACACCCGTCGACGGGGGATATTTTGGTCGTCTTGGCCGAAGCCGCGATGACACCGCACCTGTTGGAAGAATGTAACGATGGGGTTTCTACGTGGGGGCGTCACCGCAGCATCCGCAAGCCTCGCCCAGGATTCGCTGGACGGCAGGTCCTCAAACCAGGAACCTCGGAGAGGTGCAGGAACGGCATAGGAGAGGGTTTGATTGTTACCATATTGCTCTGGCCCGCCTCCCCTATCGAGCTTCCCCTCGCCGCCATCAAAAGTGACGAAACTCAGAACCCCCTTCCTTCCCCGCACCTCATCCTCCCCTCTCCTCTTAGCATTCAGCGAGCTGCCTCGGGCTGTTAGATGTCCGGAACAGGCAACCCGGATGGTTTCCGCCTCGCGAGGCAGGGCACCCGACACAGCACAAAGCCCGCTGCTCTGGTGGTTCCTCCGTCTCGTGACGGACGAGAGGCGAGAATACCGGTAACTTTGGTTAAAACGTAAAGCGCATCCCGCAAGCCCGCGCAAGCTCTGGAAAGCTGCACCCTGCGGGATTCCGGGGTTGAAAATTACAGGTTGGGGCCCAAGCTCAGGTGGCACTCTAGCCAAACGCACGGTGGCTACTGCTAACCCGGAATCGCCTTAGCCCCATCCCCTCTGGGCGTGTCCCGCATCCTTGGACCCGCTCCATCGATTGGCGATCGACCAGGGCTGGCGGGACAAGCCTTCCTCTTCAGGCTGGTTCGACGAGCTAATGGGCTTTCGCAGGCCCTCCTGACAGGCAAGCGCTGCTGGTGCACGCGTGCATGGCGCATGCATGGAGGGATGCATGGGCGCTGTGGCATGGGATAAAGCCTGCAGGACGGGCGAGGACAGAGAGCCCCGTGTGTTGCGTGTGTTGCGTGTGTGAAGCGGCCAGGGAGAGGGCAGGGCGAGCACTCGGACGGAGTACGGAATAATTCTGCTTGCTTTCTTTGTGGAGAAAATCGTATTTTCCACGAGCCTTTAATCGACTGGGGTGGGAGGGGGGAGGGAGATCTCTGGGTTGGTGGGTCGGGAACGAGTCGAGAGGGGCAGCGACCAGCTTTCCCTCCCGGGAACCAGCAGGACGAAAGGCTCCAGAAGCCGGCGCGTGCCTGCCCAGCTGGCGGTTGCTGCCAGCAAAGGTCGCTCGGAATGTGGATGGATGTGGATGGATGGATGGAATGCTGTCCCACCCAACGGAAACAGAGGCGGGCAGAGGCCAAAAAAAAAAAGCAACGAAATGCAACGGATCGCCACGGGTTGCCGATGGAATCCCGCGGCGGGCAGTCCAGCAGCGCCAGCAACACCAGCAACAGCCGCAGAATGGGTTTGCAAACAGAGCCATCGCCCTCCCCAGCCCCGAGAATTGCCCGCTGCTGGTCGGGCGTGTGTTGTAATCAAAATGGGTGGTGAACCAGGCATCCCGCACCACGACCCTGGTCCCGTCGCTGCTCGCGACCCCTCCCGCTGCGCAGCTTGCGCGGTTGCCCCTGGGGTTCCCCTGGGGTGCCTGGGATGGACGCTCGGGATGCCCAGGGTGCCTGGGGTGAGGTGCCTGGGGTGCCTGTGTGTTTCCCCCTGTCGAGCGCGCCCGCTCCAGCGCATGCCCTCTTCTGGAAGACGTCCCTTGCCCGCCCAGCCTTGGCGCGAATAGCCATGGTCGACTGCGTTCGACTTGGGGCCTTTATTTTAATAATCTCCGCCCCAGGCCCCCCCCCCGATCGCCGCGCGCCAGTCTCCTGTCATTGACTTGGACGGTAGCCCGGTTTTGGCCCTCTCTTGGACGATCCCTTCCCACGCCCGCGCCCTCGGTTTTTTTGGTTGGAGCGACCCCAGCGAAGCCAGCAGGCCCCAGCAACCGATTCCCAGCGAGAACCCCCCAGCGACCCCCCAGCGACCCCCCAGCGACCCGAGGGACCCAGCGACTGGCCGTCGAGAGAGAAAGACCCTGCATATGCTACGGGCACCCGCCGTTCTGCCTCCCCGTGGTATCCATCCCATCGCTCCCTCTCCTCGCGGCGGAGACCCTTTGTCCAGTCTTTCAGCAACAAACCCCCGAGATACGCCGCCCGCGGCACTCGACACTCCCAGAAACGACCCCCGCCCTCCTCCGTCGCCTCGCCCTCTCGCCTCGCCCGCCTCGCCCGCTCCTCTCACCATGCGGCCCCTTTATTAATGGCTAATAACACCACGTTCAAATCCCGCCCACGGCCCTCTCCCCTACCGGGGCTCCCCCTTCGCTCCACCATGTCCCTCAGCACCCGCCGGGAGAGCTTCGTTGCCACCATGGAGGGCGCCCTGAGCGTGCCCCCCGACCGGGGCACCATCATCGGCAGAGCAGTCTGGAAGGTGCGCTTTTGTGTCGCCATGTCTTGGATCGCGAGCAAGACGCTGACCCGTTTGACAGGTGCGACATGTCGTGGTCGGCAGCGCCATCCGAGAGCTGCCGCAGCAGCCTGCGTCGGCCGCCGCATCCGCCAACCGCCTGCAGCTCAACCGCACGTCGACCGGTAAGGAACTCACCCGCGTGGTTTCCGAGGGCATCTTTCTCTCCATCTACAAGTCCAAGGTCAGTCCTGTGCTTCCTCTGGCTCGCCACTCTTGTCTGCGGGCACCGTCTGGTCGCCAGTCCCCCATACTGACACGCCTTGCGCTCGCCCATAGGAGGATACCGAGCCGATATTACAGCACTCGATCAGCTCGATCGCCGACTGCCAGGTCCAGATGATCGCTCACCGGAAACAAGGCCCCGTCCTCCCAACCTTGGTCGTCAACGTCCTGCCAGATCCGACGCTGGACAAGGCCCGCAAGCGTCGATCGAGCCGGACCGCCACCTTTGCTGCCCCCAAGGAGACTGGCCCGACCACACTGCTGTTCCGCCCTGGAGACGACCACCCGACCCTTCAGGACTGGGCGCGCTTCATCCAGCAGCTCATCCAACCCCACATCCCGGACAGAGCGCCCCTTAGCCCGGTGACACCGGCCTCGCCTACCTTTATCAACCCGTTTGCGCCCAGGTCAAGGGAGGCCAGCGATATGCAGCCGAGGCCGGATAGCGGGAATGCGGCCCCTCGGCCTGGCTTCTTCCTGAAGAACACTGGGCAGACACACTCGCTCCGCGACCGGCCCGTGACCTTTTCAGATTCACCCAGTCTGCGCTCAAAACGCAGCGACCTCTCATCACAAACCAGCTCCATGACCCAGTCGCATGTGGCGTATCCGAATTACAACATGATCGGCCCAGCCGATCTCCCGTCGCCGGCCACCACCATTGGGGAATACCAGGGTGAATTTATCGAGGGATGGACATCGGCGCAGGGGAGGTCGTCGGCCCTCAACTCGCCCATCAGGGGGCGTGGGAGTGTCAGTTCGCAGGCCCCGGCTCAACTACCCCCGATTCCGGATATCGACTCGCCGCCCGGGCCACGGGAAACGATCCTCGACCGGGCCTTCCAGATGAGGTGTATCCCCGGATCTGAGCGCGAGGTTCCAGGCGAGGAAAAGCTGAGCTCGTTGGCCCGATTTGATGCTTTGATGAGGGAGGTGGATGAGAAGAGGAAGCAGCGCGAGGCCGAAGAGGCGAAACTGATGCCGCCGATCTCTGTTCCCCCATCATCTACTGAGCCCAAGAGCGCCTTTGATATGGACTCCAACTCGGATGACGTCGACTCAGATAGGGATTCGGACGATGACAGCGACGGCGTGGTGGGAGAAGCAGACGTCGAGGACCAATTTCCCTCGTCAACGGCCCAACGAGCTCTCGAGTTCATTTCTGGGAGATATGAGCCGGCCCAGCGGCACCAATTATCATCACGAGCTTACAGCGGCGGAGTCAGGGCTCCGCCAAGCTACAACCACGAGGCGTTCATGGCGCTGTCCAGCAGCGGATCGTCTCAGAGTCGGCCTCAGACAGGCTACTCTAAAAACCGGAGCCGGCCGGGCATGACCCAGAGGACACACAGCCAGCCACACCTGGCAACGATCCTCGCTTCCTCGTCGACACCGCTCGAGGCCCTGGATTCCGAAGAAGGAACCGGCTTCAGCTTCACCCCGGGATCCCCCTCCGTCCTGCACCGCAGCTCGACCGACAAGCGGCAGTCGACCTCGTCGAGCGCCAAGCGCCTCAGCTTCGGCGAGTTCACCCGCAGGCTGAGCAGCACCAGCAGCCTGCTCCTCATGCAGACAAACAACGCCAGCGGCGTCGCCAGCAGCCGCGCCAGCCACAGCGACATGGACCTGCAACAGCCCCCTCAGTCGCCCCCGCCGCACCTGCACCACCTACACCCCAGGGCCGGTCTGCCCACTCCGCTCCAGCAACAGCAGCAGCAGCAGGGGGTGCACCCGCAACAGCGGCCTCAGTCCCCGCCGCCGGTGGGCGAGAGGTGCGGCTGGAGGGGCAGTGTGGGTGTCTTTGGGGGCGGTGATGGCGGCTTCGTTTGAGCGAAGCATGCTGCGGTCGCCGCTTCTCTTGGGCCTGGTGGTTTCTGATTTTTTTCTCACTCACTGCATGAGCGCATGGTTGGGCTGGGCTTGATACTTTTTTTCTTTCCCCCGGGTCTCGAGGTTTTTGGGATGGTGATTCCCTCGGAGCATATTTTGGTGTCACATAATAGCTGAGCATTTTTTGTCTGTTTTAATCAAAACGCATACCCATTTACGCGCCATTTTCCCTCTTGCGTTTTAGTGTTGTTGGAGTGGTGATGTTGGAGCGATGCTTCTGGAGTGGTGTCGCTGGAGTGGCATCGTTGGGGTGGTGTCGTTTGAAGTGGTTTGGTCGGATGGCATCAACGACTACTCTTGCTTCCCGTCTCACGCTCGAACAACTCACTTCACAAGTCTATCTGCCAGCATCTCTGCTGTTGTTGGGCATTTTTGGTATGGTATTCCTCGGCGTGGTCAGAGGGTCCGTGGGGGGAGCGGTTGGGTTAGAACTGAAAGAGACAAGACCCAAACTCTCCCACTGGGCGAAACGAGGACTTGTGCCCAGGTCTCCCAGCCAAAAGCCCCGCTTCCACTCGGGAACGGCCCCCATCCATCTATAAGCAATCTCCCGCTCGTCTTAGATCTCAGCGAGATGGACATCACGCAGTACACCGCCAGCTTGGAGAGTATCTACGCCCTCTCCCTCCATCGTATCAACCAGTTCTTCAGCCGGCGTAGCTCACTCACCCAGCATGACTGCGACAAAGCGGCGGAAAAGCTCACGGGCAGCCGAGTCTATCCCTCGGCCGTCCAGGGCGTGGCCAGCTACACGGTTTGGAGCCTGCCCGTGACCACCGCCGACGGTATCCAACAGCCGCGGAGAGCCATCCAGTTCTGCGAGTCCGAGTTGTCTCCGATCAACTTCAAAACGGCGTGGCGGACCTACGGATCTCGCTTCGTCCCCGAGTGTCGGTCTCATGGGATGGTGAGCGACGTGCACGTTTACGAGATGGACCATGTGCCCGGAGTCGCCTTCTCCCAGGCTCGTCGCCAGCTCCTGGCCGCCGAGATGGAACCGCGCTTGATGCAAACCGTGAGGGACTTCGCCCAGTGAGTCGGCAGGGCCTCTCTGAATCAGTCCCTGGGAGATGTTCTCACTCCCCCCTCCCCCCTCCGCTCCTAACCTTCCTGAAGATTCTCCGCCGCCGCCTTTCGCTACAACATCCTCCCTTGGCCCTCCTTCCCCTTCATGCTCTCCGACTCCTACAGAAACCGCCTGACGCAACTCCGCATGTCCCTCCCCGCGCGCTTCCACCCAGTGCTCGACGGCCTCCTCGCAGACCTCCCTTTGCTCTTCCGCCCCAAGGCCTACCCGCTCGTCCAGACCCACCTCAAACTGGCCGACGCGTCCAACATCCACGTCGACCCCGCCACGGGGGAGATCACGGGCATCGTGGACTGGACGAACGCGGACGCCCGACCGTTTGGGATCTCGGTGGGTGTCGGGCTGGAGACCTTGTTGGGTGTGCGGACGGCGCGGGGGTGGCATTTCCACCCGGGGCATGAGAGGCTTCGGGAGGTGTTTTGGGAGGCCTTTTATCAGTGCCTGGGGGGGAGGGGTTCGGACGAGAATCGCAGGGCGGTGGAGGTGGCCAGCATGTTGGGGTTGTTCGATGAGTATGGGTTTGAGCAGGGCGCGTTGGTGCGGGATTCACCGGTGGTGACGGAGGGGGACGAGAAGTTTATGTGTTTGGAGGCGCTGTGCTTGAGGTAGGGGGTTAGGGGACGGGTATTATCATCCCGTCCCCCCGAGTCGACTGGAATCATATAGGATGGGCCGAATTCACAACAAGAAATGGGGGGAGAAGGGAGCGTCGTGGTCAGTGCAGCAGGGGATCAGGATTATCAACACAACTAATTGCATGCTTCATGATGTTGAATCGTCCCATGGGAATGCTTTGTGTCCATGATTTGTCTATTTTTTCGCTCCTCCTCCTCAAACAACAAAGTTCTCTGTCCCTGACCACAGAGTAAACAACAACAAAAAACTAATCTTCCTATGCCTCCAAGGCATGATTATGCCTGCCCTTTCCAAGTCCCATTATTACATAATATTATCAACCCATACCCAAATCTAAACCACGCCCAAGAAATTACCCGTCTATCTCTATTAATCCGACCTCGCGCTCTTCGTCTTCTTGCTCCGCAACTTCATCATCAATACCACCAGCGCATACGACGAGATGCAGAACAGCGCCGTGATCCCAGTCTACCAATCCCGCAAGTCAGTAAAACTGTCTCAGTCTGACAACTTCCTTCGGGGACCAGGGGGAGGTGAAGAGCAACTTACATCTCTCCATCCATAATACTCGGCATTGATGTTGAACCCCTTCGCATACTCCGCGCCCGTCTTGTACGGGCAATACTGGCAGCCCGACAGAGCATCCCCGTTCTCGATGTACCCGTCGTTCGTCCGCAGGAACTCGCCCATGTACGCGGCGCAGGTCTGCCCCGCTGGCGGATCGAACACGGTGAACTCCCCGGCCTTGCACTTTACCTGCACGTCCCAGAGGACAGTGCCGAGCAGGCCGCCGACGAGGTAGTGGAAGGGGTCGAGGTAATAGAGCCAGTAGCGCCAGAACGGTTGCATGGCCGCGTAGGGCACGACGACGCCGCAAAAGGAGATGAGACCGCAGCCGATGAGGAGCGGGTTGGAGATGGACGCGAAATACTCGTTGGGCGCGTAGGCGGCGATGGCTTGGCCCATGGAGGTGTAGAGGAATTCGTAGACTGGTTGGTTGGTTAGAGAAGAGGAAATGACAAGGGTGGAGGGTGGTGGACGTACAGATCATCTGCAGGTAGATGTGTCCTGAGATCTTTGCTTCGACGGGGAAGCCGGCGGTGAAGTACCAGCAGGCGAAGTAGAGAGTCGCGCACAGGATGAGATACGGGATCTCGGAGACGATCTGGGCACCGATGAAGGCAAGCCAGTGATAGGTTTTGGACTTTTCTTGGTCAGCCATACACTGCTTTGTTTTTATATCCTCCAAGCAAGTTAACTCACCTTCTTCTCCCTCGTCTCGAACAGGTCGCGGTTGTGCAAAAAGAAGGGCTGCATTTGGTTGATGCAACCAGGGGCCACGAAGATGAAGTTGAAGATGGCGAAAACGCGGAGTTGGAGGTCGAACGAGCCGTTGCCGATCTTCCAAAATGTGAAGCCGCTGAAGAGAGCCGCGAAGATATGCAAGGTGATCTTGTTCCACACATAATCCTGCCATTGGATGTACTGGTTAGTTTGAGGAACTCAAGAAGTGTCGAAGTAGGAAGACTCACTGGTGACCGCCACAGCTGGATCATCAACCGATGGAGCACCATCTTGAACTGGAACCACTTGGTCGACGCAAATTCGGCCGTGTCTTCCACCTCACCAGCTGAGGCCGCGGCGCCCTGCTGTGTCAGGGCTGTAAGCGTGTTGAGCTCCTGCTGGCGTTCGGGGGAGCGGCTCCAGACGTCGACCCAGTCGATGCCGCTCCCTTGGATAACCTCAACGATGTGGTCTGCCGGGTTCGTGTCGTCGGGGCAGGGGGCGCCGTTGCGTGAGAAGTAATCGAGGACTTTGGTCGAATCCTTGCCAGCTGGGAATTGTCAGTAAGAGGCCAAATGATATGAAACGGCTCGCAGAACTCACTCTCTCCAAAATACGCCATCCGGCCGCCCTTGGCCAGAAGAAGAAGCGAGTCAAAGGCCTCGAAGAGGACCGCCGACGGCTGATGGATCGTACACTGCCAGATATGTTAGATATAACCTTCAAGAGAGTGGTGACAGCGTCATCACTTACCAAAACAGCCTGACCACCGTCCACAAGACGCCTCATGAAGCGCACAATGTTGTACGCCGACTGCCCATCGAGGCCCGAAGTCGGCTCATCAAGGAACAGCAGGGTGGGCTTCGCGACGAGCTCGACACCCAGCGTCACACGCTTCCGCTGTTCAATGCTCAACCCAGCGCCAGGAACTATCTCCACGGTTAGTAAACAAACTCCCATCAGGGAACAGGACAGAAACAAACGCACCTCCAATCAAAGCATCACAAATATCGCTCAGCTCCAGCAGCTCAATAATATGGTCGACATACGCGAGCTTCTCCTTCTCGGGGACGGAGCGGGGCTGGCGCAGGAGGGCCGAAAACACGAGGGCCTCCTTGACGGTCGACGTGCCCTCGTGGATGTCCATCTGCTCGCAGTAGCCCGTCATGCGCTGGAAGCTAACGCCCTGGGGTTTGCCGTCGATGAGGATAGATCCGCGGATCTCGCCAAAGTCTTTGCGCTGGGCAAGGACGTCGAGGAGGCTGTTCGGGGGGTTAGTACGGGCTGGCAAAAACGGGGGTGCGGAAAAGGGGTAAAAGGGGGTAACTCACGTCGTCTTGCCCGCTCCCGAGCAGCCCATCAGCGCCACCAGATTGCCCGGCTTGACATACCCAAACACCTTATCAAGCAGTTGCTTCTGCTGGCCCTGGTACTTGACGTAGTAATCCAAATCCTGCCAGCAAAACGTCGACTGCTTGACGGGCTGCGACGGCGGCGGAGCCACAACACCACCCTGCTTCTCCCCCGCAGCCTCCAAATCACCGCCGACCTTCTTCCCATTCCTCAACTTCCTCTTGTACAGCAGCACCGACGACCCACCCCCGCCAGCGCGCAGCTCCAGCGCCAGCGCCGTGACGATGATGAACGCAATCCAGAACCCGACCAGCACGCCAAACCCGCGCCAGATATGGCCCGTGGCGTACGAGAACTGCTGCGAGATGTACTCATGCCCGTCGATCCTGCCGGTAAGGTTGTCGCTGCCGAGGACGGTGCACGCCCTGTGCCCGACCGTCTCGGGCCCGGCGTACCCCTCCCCGAACGGCACATACTGTGGCGCGACGCACTCGAGCTGTAGGCCCGTGAACTCGCTCGCCATGAGCGACTCGAAGGCGTACGCGGCCGGGTTGAGGTAGAAGATCCAGCGGAACCAGACGTGCATGCTCTGGAAGGGGATGAGGTAGCCGCCGTAGACGAAGAAGATGGTGGAGAGCAGGCCGGTGAGCTGGGAGGCGGTGCCGAACTTGCCGCAGAGGGCGCCGACCATGCGGAAGAGCTGGAGGAAGGCGAGGTTGTTGACGCTGACGATGATCCAGAAGGTGAAGAACTTGCCGGCGGCGAGCTGCAGGCCGGCCATGAAGTAGAGAATCAGGGCGAAGATGGTGACTTGGACGAGGACGACAGGGACGTCGGTCAGGGCGGTGGCGACGCAGAAGGCGGTGGGCTTGTAGAAGCCGAAACGCTTCTGGCGCGCGAGGATGGGGCGGCCCATGAAGGAGGCGGTTGTTTCGGACATGGCTTCCATGAGGAAGTAGAGAATGGGGAAGAAGAGGACGCCAGGGCGAAGGAAGAGGGACTCGCTGGTCGGCTGGAGGTTGTAGAAGAGGCTGCCGCAGACGAGGGCCTGGACGGTGGCGGAAAAGACCTTGACGAAGAGCGAGAGGCGGTCGCTCATGATGATCTGGAACTGGCGGATCGTGCAGTTGGCGATCTGCGTCCGCAGGCCAACCGTGTAGACGCTCCGCTTGCCGTCAACATGCCGCTCTTTCTTCTCCCTCTGGACGGCCGCTTCGAGGGCAGCCACCTCGGCGTCAAGGGAGTCGACGGGCTGCTCCGTCTCGCGCATGTGCCGGCACACGGTGCTCTTCTGATACGCCCGCTCGAATTCCTGGGGGGTGTTGGGGACATTTCCCTCGGCGCCGGGGGCGATGACACGCTCGGTGGCGACGGTGACCGAGGTGAGGAAGTCGGCAATGTTGGCGCCCTTGGGGCAGACAAAGCCGAGGGACTCAAAGTAAACCTGGGCGGCGCTCGCGGGGCCGTAGTAGATGACGCAGCCGTCGGCGAGGACGAGGACCTTATCGAACTGGTTGTAGATGCCGTTGCCCGCCTGGTACATGGTGGCCACGATGGTCTTGCCGTTCTGGTCCGCCTCGGCGCGAAGTGTCTCTGCGAACCCGAGGGCCGTCTTGGAGTCAAGGCCACGCGTCGGCTGGTCCCAGAATTGCATAGGTCCCTAGAATTACGGGTGTAAGCAGATGTTTGGTGTCGCTCAGCAGCAAAAAGGGGTAGCTCACGTGGCCAGCCATCATCTCTGCCAGCGATACACGCTTCCTCTCTCCGCCAGACACGCCGCGGATGAACTCGTTGCCGACCTTAGTCTTAGCCGTGTGTCCGATTCCGAGGGAGTCGAGGATGTTGTTCTTGGTGTGCTGCACGAACTGGTGCTTCTCCTCAAGATGTGGTTCCCTCTCTCGCGGCACCTTGTTCCGGAGGGCGAACTTGATGGTCTGGTTGACGGTAAGGGTGGGAAAGTGGATATCATCTAGAGTTCTTGTCAGCCTGCCTTTCCTATCCATCATAGAAGTATAAGGACGTACCCTCGGTGTTGAATGTGATCTGCTGGCGGTACCGCCTCGCCCGCTTATGGTCCATGTTGCCGAACCTGATATCGCCCTCCACCTCGTCGAACGAGTCCCGTTGGTTGGACAATACGCGGAGAAGGGAGGTACATCCCGCACCGGGCCGGCCGAGAACGAGAAGCTATGACATATCGTCAGTATTAATGTCAGTGTTGTTTGTGGTTGACGACTACTCACCATCTCCCCTGGCCTGACCTGGCCAGTAACCTCATGGAGGATTGCCTACACGCACCGCATGTCAGTTCCAAGCCCATAACAACAACTGGGCAGTGATAATACCCTCTTCGCTCCGCCCGGCTTGCGGAACACATCCACTAGTTGACTCGGATCGGCCCAAGACCACAGAGTGTCGCCGAGGGCCTCTCCAGGAGCCGTGACATTGACTGTGACATTCTTGAAAGTGAGGGTCAGCCGCTTCTGCAGGCTGTCGTTGTCCTTGGGCCGTTGCTGCTCGACGTCATCGGCAAAGCCACGGGCGACCTCGACATCGGTGTCGCTCGCCGAGGTGTCGAACACGGTGGTGTGCCCGGAGGAGGACGCGGGGGCATCTGCGGACCACGACATGTTCGTCGATGATTGTCGGGGGCACCCAAGACAAGGGATTGAAGACGACAGCCTACTGATTCCTCCATCGTGAAGCACTAGTGCCCCTCTTGACTCTTTATAGAGGGTGAAATCTGCGGCACACCGGCAAGTACACGCAGAGCAAGTCTGCTGTATATCCGTACTTCCGACACCACCCCGTATATCCGTTGCTGACGAGATGGATTACTGTACTGTCCTAGGGGCGAATATCCACGCGCTCGGCATTCGTGGCAGGGCTGAGATTGCGTTGCGAGATTGAGTTTTCATTGAGATCAGATAACGCGGCCCTGATCGGCCTCGTCGGCTATGGGTAGTAGGGAAACTGGTAGGCGGCCATGCTGGGATCGATGGACAGGAAGGCCTCCATGTCGGCAGTAGCAAAGTCAAAGTTCCAAGTCCCGCCGTCTGCAGGTGCCAGATCGGCGAGTTGTTGCTGCTCCACCTCCTCGGAGGAAGTGAAGGTTGCCGACGGCGACATCGTCGCCGACATAGGCGCGTCGAGGCCGAAGAGCGTCCCGGGATATGGATAAGGCGGCTGGACCAGCTGCGGCGGTGGGTTCGCCTCAAAGTTGTGGCCTGCTGCCGGGATGGCCCCGACAGGGGGGGCCCTCTGTGTTGTTTCGTCTGGAGTGGCCCGGAAATCCGGGTATACGGAGCGGACCATGCGTTCCAGGTTGTCCGCGAGGTCCACCGTGTGGACCGGGCTCCTGTCTGACTTGGGCCGCATCAACCGCAGGGTATGGATGGCGGTCTGGATCCAGGGGAGGCTCGCCCGTCCGGCGTCCTTGCCTTGCAGGAGGTCCAGGACGAGGACGTGGGATGCGCCCTCGAGGAAGAAGGCGTGGTACTTGATCTCCTGAACCGCCAAGTTAGCACTGTATCAGCCCTATCTGGGGGACGGGATATCCCTACCCGGCACAGCACGTTCTGCTCGCAGGCTCCCGCAAGGAAAGCGATGCAGTGCTTCGTGGCCTCGAGGCAGTACTCGCAGGCCTTGTCCAGCCAAGGTGGCGGGGATGGCAAACTTGCACAGCTGTTGCTTCCAGGAGCAGCGGTATTCCCGGAACAAGCTCGCTGCTCCTGGCGCAACTTGGCCCGCAGAATCATGAAAGGGCGGAATGTCAGGACCATTGTGTGGTGGTACACTGTCAGGGCATCGTTAGTCTTGTTGTCTACAGTTACTCTCCGCTTGAAACTCACTAGTCGACATGACCGTCTGGCAAACCCCCAACTCCCCAGCGTTCGGATCCCCGACAAGGCCAAAGTTCAGGTCCTTGCGCTGCTGCTCCGCAAACCTGAGAAGCTCGCGGCGGATCTCGTTGGCCGCGTTCCAGATGGGTCCGAGGGACTTGTGCTTCTGCTTGTAGATGAGCGTGGCACATTTGGACATGATATGTGCCAGTGTCGCCAGAGACTGCACCAGTTTCTGCTCCGTCGGGAGCGGCACGCGCATCTCGGACTCGGGAAACGAGCTTGGGCGGCCGAGGCTGAAGCAGAGCCAGCTGGAGTTGTCATTGTTAGTTTCAAGGGGATGTAGAGATGCAGGGGTAACTCACATCTCCCAGACGAAAAGGCTCCATATCGTGATCCTCCGCTGGCGAGTCTCCTCGCACGTTGTCGCTGTCCCCGCAATGTCCTTGTGAAGGCCGGCACCAACTGCCTTCCGGACAGCAATGCCGGCCATCAAGAACCCTGAATTCGGCCTGGCCCTCTCGGCATGGAAATGCGAGTGCGCGGGAGTCAGCCAACCAAGTACCACACCTTCAACGAGAGAAAAAACTTATCATCAACATCGCAATCTGCACCGCCTGCACATTAACCGTCTCGTCATGCCTCGCGGACCACTTCTTCGCCCTCTGAAAAAGACACTCCGCCAACCCCTCCTCCTCCATCATCGACGCCCCCATCGCGATCGCCAGCATCACAATCACCGTGTCCGGATTATCCGACGCCGCGAGCATCTCGACCGGGACGTACAGCCGCGCCAGCTGCCGCCGGTACTCCTCCTTGGGCCAGATGGGCGACGCGTTCCAGTACGTCGACAGGTACCGCTCCAGCAGCCGGCCCGCCAGCTCGCGGTCGACGAGCACGGCGCCCGTGTCGCCGCCGGCTAGCCGCCAGGCCTCCCCGCCGCCGAGGTTGCCGAAGTACAGCCAGCGGAGGTTGAAGCGGTCGAGGCCGGGTCCCATTTCGTGGACTTCTTTTTGTTGGCCGTGGGCTGACGAGGGCCGGGTGCCTTCGATTTGTTGGTCGATGAAGTTGAGGACGGAGAAGTTGGATGACGGGCCGTAGTAGAGCTGCAGCAGCATCGACGGCGATGCCCGGTGGGTTGCGGCCACGCTGTGGTTCTGGAGGCCACGAGAGCCATGGTCGTGGTCCTGGTCGTGGTCCTGGTCTTGGTCATGATGGTCGTCCTCGTCCGTGGGCTGGCGAGGAGCACGGTTCGGTATCCCGTCGTCGTGTCTCTGAGGGGCGGCAACGGGGGTCCCTTTCCTTGCCCGGTTTCGTGCTTTCGAGCGGTAGACGCATTCGAGGGCGCGTAGCTCGCACCGATGGCATGGCTCGCCGCCGTCGCACCGGATTTTCTTGGCCCGGCATTCTTGGCAGGCCTTGGAGATCCGCCATTTCGGCCGGTCCATTCTGGGCGTGGGGTGGAGTGAGGGACGGCTCGTGGGCCACTGGCGAATACGTGGTCGATGATGTGTCTGCTGGTGGTGTGAGTGAGAGGATGAGTGAGTGAATGAATGAGTGAAAGTCCCGTTGACTGGGGTGGCCCCTACACCCTCCCACTCCTCTCCCGCTCACTCACCCAGTCTCCACATCAATTCCGATGACATCGATTCCAAATGACTGACACATCAGCGAGCGACACACATCACAGGGATACAACATTTCAAGGCAGAAGGCTGTGCGCCATCGCCGGAACCACCACCCCTACATCAGAACAGACCTCGCATTTTTCTGACACAGAACGCGAGACAAGATAAAATCCCCCAATTATCCCATAGCCCCCCAAACGCCCACTGCAACAACCGACCCTCCCAGCTTCATTTTGGGTTACCATGGCCAAAGAACCAGGTAACAATCCAGTCACCTTACCCCTTCAGCCCTCCAGTCCACCACTCTACCCATCGCGACCTCATTCCAAGCGCCGCCACTTCTATCAACCGCTCAAGCCAGCTCCCCCCAAGCCACCTCAACCTCCAACCTAGGACAGATACGGCGCCAGAGCCGTCTTCGCCTCAGGCGAAAGCCGGTCCCCAGCAAACTTGACCAGCGCCCCGCCATGCCGCTGGTTAGCCTCCTTCATGTACTGGCTGACCCACTTGTCCACCTCGACAATATCAGGGAAGTCGTCGCGGGCGCCGCGCTTGCAGGTGTTGAGCGGGGTGAACCCGACCCCAAACCCAATGTCGTCCACGTCCGCCTCGTTGACAATCTCGTCGCCGAACCCGGCCGCGACCCGCGGCGGGTTCTTGAGCAGGTCAAGCAGGTTGTTGCACGTGAAGCCCCACCCCTTCTGGTACCGCTCGGCGAACTGTTTCGACTCGCACAGCGTCTTGGTGTACGAGATGACACCGAGCTTACGGTCGACGGGGCGCGCGAACTGGCCCGTGGTGGGCAGGATCACGGTGAGGTAGAAGGGGGTGAAGACGTTCTGCTGGATCGCCTCGGCGTGCGTGATGAAGAAGTCGGCCCCCATCTTGCCCTCGCCCGCCCGAGCCGAGACGAGGTGGTAGAGGCGCGCCACACGGGTCTTGTACGAGTCGGTGGGGTTCGCTTGCAGCTTGGTGAAGATGAGTGTGACCACGGTGCCGAAATACGGCTCCAAAACGTCCCTGGAAAACGATGGTCAGTTCTGAGGTCGGATCTGGGCAACAAACCGCAAGTTACTCACCCAGGGAATGTGCCAACAATGGCCTCTAGGACGTCAAAGGCGTTCTGGTCCGTCTTCTTCCCGGCCAGCAGGCGTTGGAAGATGCTGAGGAAAGGCTCCAGCTTGTTCTCCGCCTTGATCTCCTCTGCGGCCTTGGGGATAATAGCCGCGATGAACCTAGACAGGGGAGGCACATTGCCCCGCGTCTCCCACGGGCCAGGCGCAAGAACAGCCTCGATCAGCATCTTGAAATCGCCCGGCACCTGACTCGAGGGGTTGAGCTCGAGGAGGAGAGCGAAGATCTGGAAGACGAAGGGGACGAATTCTGTGGGTGGATGGTTAGGCCGGTATTTAACACGCCGCGTCAGAGGGCCGACTTACCAGAGACATCCTCGTTGAGGATGGCGACAAAGGGCGTCCATAGGCGAGTGAGCAGATCCAGCTTGGGCGAGTTGCTGGAATATCTGTTTCGCATTAGATTCGATCCCTCTCTACACAGACACTTGAACTCCAAGTGGGGCAAAATGGAGGCTTACCTTACGAGGGCACCGATTGCCTCGAAATGGTAGTAGTAGAAACGCGGGTTGCTGGGGTTCTCCTTGATCACGTTCGTGATGCTGATCAGGTGGTTGAGGACGCTCTCAGCGCCGCACTCGAGAACTCCTTCCTTCATGACGATCAGCACCCTCATGATGCACCGCATCAAGAACTCGTTCTCTTGCAGCTTGGTGGCGGACGTGTCCTTCTCAATCAGTGCGAACAAGTGCTCCAGCAGGTCCTTCGCATACGGCTGGATGTCGCTCCGAGGGAACAGGTGCTGGCCCTGGTCGTCCGTCAGGAACAGCACCCTCTCGACGGCAATGGCCGCATAGGTGTAGACGACATAGTTGGTGGAGGCCAGGTTCTGGATGAGAGGCTGGATGGCGCTGGACCACTGGGCCTTGTTCAGCTGGCTCCGGAAGGTGTACAGGTACTTGATGGCATCGACCTTGGAGATGGGTTCGGTGGTTTCTGAGAGGAGGTCGGCCGCGATGTTCTGCTCGAAGAACTCGACCACGTTCACGTAGCTGTTGACCGTCTTGACACCGTGGGCGGCAGTTACGGCACCCTTGGCGGCGATGGCGAGAAACAGGTAAACGGCCGTGTCCTTGGCCTTCCAGTCCGTCTTACCGGCCGCCAGGTAGTGGTTAATGTACCGGAAGACGACCTGGGTGACGGGCATCTCGAAGCTCTCGAGAAGTTTCCGCAAAAAGTCGGTGGCGGCCCTCCTCCGCGAGTCGGTATCTGAGCCTTCCAGATCGCGCCGGATGAACTCGATAGGCTCATCCTCGAACATCTCGATATCAGATTCCCTGAGCGCCACGTTGGGAAGAATCACCTTCTCTACGATGGTGCCCAGAATCTGCTCGTTGTTGAAGATCTCGGCATGGCGGCGGACGGAAGCGACAGCGGTCAGGAACTGCAGGGCCTTGCATGTGAGGCTGTCGTATCTCTTGCTGGGGCCGACGCCGCTCGAAAGCACGTTCCAAACGTTGTTTGTGAACTCCTGGACGTACTGGCCAAAGTCGTCGTCATACTTGTTGGTGAAGAGTTGGAGGGCGTCGCAGATGTCGGACTTGAGCGTCTCGAGCGGGGTGGCCTCGTCCTCCTCGTCGTCGAATATGGGGTTCGTGTAGGTGATGTACTTGTGGAGCAGCACGGTGATGGGCTGCAGATGCGACTCGATGACGGGGGGGATATCCTGGCACGAAAGGTCGTAGAGCAGCCTCATCAGCAAGCTCATGGTCTCGAGCCAGCCCTTGAGGGCCTCGGCATTGGTCTTGTTCGCTTCGATTTGTTGATCCACAATCTGTCTCGGGAGGTTTTGTCAGCGGGTTTGCGAGTCCTCCAAGGTTTGCGGGGCGGGGCGCTTTCGTACGCTGAGCAGCTGGATGAAGGGCTCGCCAAAGGATGCGACGACATGCAAGACTTCCCTGTTGAGCTCATTGGACTGGAAGAGGGGGCGCCACCGCACAAAGATGGAGTGTGCAACTTCCAACACGCCATTTGTAACCTTGTAGTCGGTGTTTGAGAGGCGGCTGACGAGGTCCTGGGGTCAAGCCGGTCAGTTGATGAGGTCGTTCTAGGGAAGGGGTTGGGGGTGTGTTTTGTCCAATGCTCGAGGCCCGACATTCCCTACCTTGGTCAGTGTGTCCCAACGCTCCCAGAAATCGGAATCGGCAATGATGCTGATGGCCTCGCCGAGCTGTGTTTGTATCGTGGACGGAGAGGAGATCATGAGGCCCACGAGCTCCTGCTTGATCGTCTGGACCTCATCCTGGGGAAGTTTGTAGTTGCCCTCCTCGTCCTGTTGCAGAAGCGGGTCAGCTCTGGAAGCTGCACTTGGCCGGGCGACAAATGGAGACGCACCACATAGTTGAGACGAATAAAGTTCTTGAAGGCGAGGGCGGCCGCCAGACGGGTCTTGAGGGGTTGTGCGGGGGTGTTGACGATGCTCAGCAGGGACAGCGAGTATTTCGGCTTCTTGGCCTCCTCCTTGAGGGCATTCTCGGCTGTGGGAGCACATGGATTAGTTGGTTGGCCGGATTGGGGACTCAGGGGATGCCCGAGGGCAAGGCCCAGGCAGACATGCGGGGCCCTGGTGTTGTTGTTCTTGTTGTTGTGCTGGGGGCGATCAGCGACTGGGACTTACCTTTGCGATGATGCTGCGCGTCCAACGTGGCGTTGAGCAGCTGGGCCAGGTGATCCAGGGTGGAGGCCATGATGGGCAGGTCTTCCCAGGCGGTGTGGTGTGGTGGTTGATGGCAGGTTGGAAAAGCTTGGGCGAGGAAAACAAAACACCAGAAAGACGCTGGGTTGGTTGCTGGGGTTGTTGGTGGATTCCAGGCCCCGGGCTTCCAGAAGCAGCCCCAGCACAAACAGAGGTGATGCTGCCCCAGCTGGGTTGGCACTGCTGTGCTGCGAAGTGGGGGTGCTTGAGAAAAATAAAGTGGGGCGGCGAGCTGAAGCTTGCCCTGGCCTGCCTGCCCTGCGACAGACAGGCAACAGGCAGCTCATGGATGGCAATGGAGTCTCCTTCAGATTCCGTACCCTTGCTGATCTTGGCGGGATCAATCTCCAAAGCAGCAGCCTTCCCCGCTCCCACTCGCAGCTTGCAATTTGAACCTTGCAATTTGCAACATGCGCCCTGCATCTTGCACCTTGCAACAACATCCATCTTTGTGTTGTATTTGGACTCTCGCTCTGATTTGGGTGCGCGTTTTCCTCGTCGTGCCCGCCAGCCAAAAACCTCTGTCTCGCTTTTTTCACAATTCACCTCAGTCGAAGCTCCAAAAGCAGCAAGGCGCACATGGCCGACTGAGCAGCCCCTCGCCGCCCCTCGCCCCTCACCCTGCGCCCGCCGCTGTGATTGGCCGCTCGCTGGTGAGAGGCTTTTGAGCACCCCAACACCCCCCAACACCCCCGTGGGCACCAACCAATAGCTGGGCCAGCACTGAGACCCGCCATCCCCGTCCCCTTGCGCGAGGTCCCCGGATTTCTGACTGGACCGACGGTTTCGTCATCTGCCATTCAAGCATCTGTGCTGCCCGGTTTCGTGGTTGGCTGGTGTGCTGGTGTGCCGCAAGATCGAAGTCTGATATTTTTTTGTCGAGCGCCTCCTCTTGCACCCTGCAGCCTGCAGTTATCGACGCTCTCGGCCACCTAGCCGATCGACAGAGCAGCGAGCAGTAAACTCCGCCGAAACATAGCCGGTCCCTCCCTGCCCGAATTCGACTGAGCGATCATCCACGAGCGCTATCTCTCCGCTGGATCGCCTGGCCGGCTGCGCTCATCGACTGTCTACCTGCCTGAACTGCCGGCCGGTGGTGGTGGTGGCTGTTATCTTGTGACGGGCCTGCGTCGTGGGGGGGCGCGTGGTGTGGTGGGATTTGGCGCGAGAGCTGGACCTGGACTGGACCTGGCCGGACCTGAGCTGCTGCTCTGCTTGTTGGAGCTTGACCTGGACCTCCATCTTCTTCCTTTCCCCTCATCGCCTGTCTTGGGTTGCCTGCTCTCTCCCAAGCAGACCGAGACTGGCTGCCACTCCCTCCGCATGGTGGTCGACTGACTGACTGCCCACACCCCGCCCTATCCTCGCTTGTGCTGCCCCGGCTGCCTCTGTGTCTGATCTGATCATATTCCTGGGGCCTCGCTCCCCTTGATGCAACCATCGCCCTTGCGTGTAAGTCAATCTCGTGTCCCTCTCGTCTCATCTCATCCTGCCTCTCGCACATCTCAGATCTCCCATCCCCGTCTCCCGTCGTCTGTATGATATCGCCCCTTCTGGCTGGCTAGTTCGCTGGCCCCTTTCCTGGGATATCATCACTGCCTCGCCAGTCGCCCGTCGTCAGTCGTCGGCTGTCCCACGCGCGCATGTCCGGCTGCCTTGGGTAGCACAGGACGGATGGGTCTGACGGGTTGCCCGCCCCAGCCAGCCACCTGGTGGCCCCGCCGGCACGCTGGTTGAGGTGTCGCTCGGGCTCGGCCGGGAGTTGTTGTTGTTGTGGTCTGGTGCCCTGCATGCGGCTGCTGCGGGTTCCTGCACGTCTCCTGCACGGCCAGACCACTCAACTCCTATTTGGCTTCTCGGTCCACCCACCACGCAGACCACACATACGCACGTCCTGCACTGGCACTGGCACTGGCACCGGCACACATTCTTTCGCACGGCTTGTCGATGGCTTTTTCATGCCCGCCTTCCCTCCTCACGCTCCCCCCCCTCCCAACTTCAACCTCGACCCCGAGCTCGACCTCGCCCTCGCCCTCAGCTTCACCCTCGACGGCCCATGATATGAACCAACTACTGATATGCTGCGGCGATTAGCTTCCCTAGGCCACTCGGCCTCGGACTCCCCGCGGCCCATGTCGCCCTCGCCCGGAGATGAGCAGCACCCGCAGGACTCCAAGGCCACCGGCGGCCTCGCCGGCGTCTTCAAGGGCCTGACGGGTGGTTCCAAGTCGACCAAATCCCCCACCGTCGCCCAGCAGCCCTTCGCGCCCTTCACCCCCGTCGTCGGCGCCCACCCTCCCTTCGGCGACCGATCTGACGTCACCCCGCCGTCATCTGCCCTCCATGGCCTCTCCCCCGACCAGATCGAGCTATACGGCCAGCTCAAGAACGGCCAGCTGGCCGACCGGGTTGCCGCTGCAAACTCGCTGCGCTGTGCCATAGCAGACTTCCCCCTCAATCCCGTGAGTGCCGGTTGCCCCTCCCCCGTCCCTTCTGTCTCCTCTCCCGCCGAGGTTGGTGCTAACTTGGGCCGATGGTCTCCCCAGGTCCGCGATATCTGGCATGCCGCGAAGGATCTGATCGACCCGACCAAGCCAGCCACCGCCCGCCAGGCCGCCTGGGAGCTCCTGACCGAGTGTATCAAATACCCCTCCTCGACCGAGCTCGAACGCAGCGAGTACTTCCGCACCCTGACCGCCCCCGCCCTGCCCGACGACTTCTATCTCCAGCTGGCCGCCCTCGAGGACCTGACGAACCGCGGCCGCAATATCTCGGGCTTCTACTACGAGATCTTCCCGCTGCTGACGCTGTGGCTACAAGACGCATATAAGGCTGCGAGAGCCGCGCGGAGGCAGGTGTCGCGGGCCCCGAGCAACAGGGTACCGAGAGCGACCACTCTCTCGTCAGGGGAAGACAAGAATCTCTCCCGCCTCTTTGTGCTCCTCAAGGACGTCATCAAGTTCAACTTCAAGTTTGCCACGGATGGAGTGGTTGGGAACCTCATGGACATCCTGCTCAAGATATGCATGAACACGAGTGTCGAGGACGATCTGAGGTCCTGCATCAACGTTGTCGACGCCGTCGTCACCTTTGGCGCCATCCCGACAAAGAAGCTGAAGGACTGCATACAAATACTGAGTTCCATCCACTGTCTGGTCCCCAGCCTGCAAAAAGACTCCTGGCACACCATCTCCATCATTTGCCGGTCCCACCACGGCCAGTCGACCGTCAGGATCCTCCTGGACTTGTTACGAACCTATACCACCTCTCCGATCAAAGACAAGGACAAGGACTCGGTCAGGGACGTCCGCGGCGCCCTTTCGGTACTTAAGAAGCTTCTCACCAAGTCGGCCGAAAAAGGTTACCCGAATGTACCCCTGGCACTTCTCGTTGATGGGCTGTCAACCGTCGCCAAGAGCAGTTCAACTCGGATAGCAACCGAAATCCTGAAGCTGATCAACTCGCTGTTCGACGCCCGCGAGGGTAGCATAAACCCCGTCTTGACCGAGGAGAGCTGGTCGCCCATCTTCACCATTGCTGCGCAATGTGCGACCAAGGCGGTTCCCGCGCCTCCCGCCGCAGCCTCTGCCACTCTCACACCCGTCCCGGTGCCCAACCCGGTCGAAAAAGAACCCGAGGATGGTGTTGCACACCAGGTCAAGTACTTGATCGGCCGGATCGAGAAGCTGCTCAACCACAAGGACAACGACTTTCTGCAACGGGACGACTGCATGGTGTTCCTGACTGCTGTCCAACAAGTCCTGCCGGATTCTGCGGCCGCCTTGGTGGTGGCCCACTTCAGGGAGTCGCGAGCCTGTTTCCCATCCGAAGTCGGCTGGGAGGACAACCTCAGGCTCATTTTGGACTGCTTCTACCTCAACCGTCGCCGCGACCCCCTCACCCGGCTGCGCTCCCTGGAAGTCGTGACCGAGGTATACGGCTTCCTCTGTCTCGCCGAAGGCGAGGCCGAGGAGGCCATGGTCCCCGAACTTATCCGGCGGGTTCTCGCGGGGCTGCCGGCCGAGGACAACAGCCTTGTCCTCCAGGATACGGTCACCTTCCTCGTTGATGTGGCTGCAACAGCCGTGGACCGTCTTTTCGACGATGTTCTCGAAGCTTTTCGGGGGGTCATATCCATCGACATGTCCAAGTCCCCGCTGTCGGCCCTCGCTCCGCACAAGCCGGGCACGACTGCCCAAACGGTTTACTTCGGGAACCAGAGCCTCTCCAATGTGGTTACCAGAGGCTATGTCCAGATCTTCATCCGGACCATGAACAGCGACGGGCCGAAAGCGGCAAAGGCGTACACGGCGCTCGTCCGCATCGCTCGCTCGAACTCTTGCGAAGTGGATGCCCGGCTCACGGCCATGAAGATGCTCTTCCGCCTCCGCGCAGACTTTGAACACAAAGTCTACCTCACTTCCTTGGTGGAGAATGAGTCCCTTGCCGGAGCGCTCTACAGAACCGAGGCCTCTCTTGCGCGCAAACTGGCTGAAGATGCCGCGCAGCCCCAGAGGCTATCGAGACCAGATCATTCGGGGGGACGGCCGGCCCGCGGCATCTCATTCAACCAAGGCCAGACGATAGAGAGAGGAGTTCCCACTCGGTCAGCTTCTACCCCCAAACCGGCCATCCATCAAGGGCAGAGGCTATGGTCGGTCCCTGATGCGGACGCTTTGCCGGATCTCCCTCCGAGCAGGCCAAGCCAGTCCCTCGTCTCCCACTTGCGGACCATGAGCGGGACGGACGGTTCGCCCGAGAAAGCCGGGCCCACGCTCCTGAACATGACACCATGGCTGGAGGCACTGCTGAGCCTCTTCCACCAGGGATGTGACTGGGAGGTGTACAGCTTCGTGCTCATTCATCTCCCGGCCCAGCTCAGCAATCACCCCATCTTCCGGAATGCCATCCCCTCTATCCAGGAACTTCGGCGCATGCTCTGCGAGATGATCCGAGCCAACGCCTCCCAAGAGCCGCCACACTCGTCGGGACTCCGCCGCACCGACGTTGCCAACTGCCTGTTCCACTCGCTCATCATGGTCGTCAGCTACCACCACCACTTCCAAAAGGCGGACGAGGACGACATCGTGAGGACATTCATGTACGGCATCTCGGACAAGACGGCAAAGACGTGCATCCACGCCCTCTCGATCTGCTGCCAAGAGCTGCCCATGTCCGTGAGCAAATCCCTCGTCACCATTCTGCAGAAGATGTCCCAGGTCATCACGCAGCCGTTGGTGGCGATGCACATTCTCGAGTTCCTGGCCTGCCTCAGCCGCCTGCATTCGCTGTACTCTAACTTCCGCGAAGATGAGTATCTCATCGTTTTCGGCATTTGCTTCCGATACCTGCAGTCCGTCCGCGAGAAGAAGCTCGCGATGCGTGGCAGCATCACAGGCGAGCCGCCAACCCCCGGCGTGGCGAGTCACCCCGAGCTCCCGGGGCCACAGCGCGCCGGCGACGACCTGCCGCAGTACGTCTATGCTCTTGCATACCACGTCATCACGTTCTGGTTCCTCGCCGTCAAGCTTTCCGACCGACCGAACCTCATTGGCTGGATCACCAAGAACCTCTTCACCGACGTGGACGGGAGCGCGAGCACCGAGGAGCATGCCCAGATTACGCTCGACTTCATGCAACGTGTGGCCTTTTCAGACGCCGGCGACTCAGCTCAAGATCCGCTCTTCAAGGAGCAGTACTTTGGCGAGATCCAGCAAAAGCGATGGATCATTGGAAATAGCATTCTCACAATCCGGCAAGCCACGGGATCGAGCTGGGCTGAGATCACGCGCCGCTACCCGTCGGGCACGTCGTCGTACGCGCTCCGTGTCGAGTTTACGCCGACTTCGAATCTGCCGGCCCCTGACGGTTCCGATGCTGCCGCGTGGGAAGGGCGCTTCCAGCATGGCCTGACAATCTTCCCGAGCCATCTGCTGATGCAGTTGCTGGCGCCGATGCCGCAGCTGTACGACCCCAGCATCCGGCCCATCCCGCTTCCTGATGAGGAGTTTGTCGACCGCGCCATTCGGTTCTTCGATCGCAGCCCGCCAGTCGACGGACACAAAGTGGGTGTCATCTACATCAAGGAGGGGCAGACTCAAGAGGCAGAGATCCTGGCCAACACCGCCGGTAGCCCTGACTATCATCGATTCCTGAAAGGCTTGGGGTCCTTGACAACGCTGAAGGGGGCAACCTTCAATACCCAAGGCCTAGACCGCGAAACCGACATCGACGGCAAGTACACGTATTGCTTCCGGGATCGAGTCACCGAGATCGTGTTCCACATCACGACCCAGATGCCGACCAACCTCGAGACGGATCCGCAGTGTATCATGAAGAAGCGGCACATCGGCAACGACTTTGTCAGCATCGTTTGGAACGACTCGGGACTACCCTTCAAGTTCGACACATTCCCGTCCCAGTTCAACTTTGTATACATTGTCATCACACCGACTCCGCATCGCTCCTTCGTAGCCTCCCGGATGGCGCAGGAGGAAAACACGCCGCGCTTCTGCATGGTGCAGGTCATGAGCAAGTCGGAGTTCCCCGAGATCTCGCCCGCGGCCGAACCAAAGATGATCAGCATGAAGGCGCTCCCCAGCTTTGTCCGACTCCTTGCTCTCAACGCCTCGGTCTTCTCGCTCGTCTGGGCTAACAGGAACGACGACGAGCATGTCTCCTCGTGGCGCGACCGTCTGCGCAAGATCAACGCCCTGCGCTTGCGCTACGGCCCGAAGGCGGGCCAGGGCGTCTCCCCGTCCCCGCCGCCCGGCGCGATCGCCACACAGGGCGCCGTCGCCGCAGCTGCCGCGGGATTGCCTGTCGCAGGCGGCGGCGGCGGCGGTGGCGGCGTCCACCATCATCACCACCACCACCAGGCCGCAGGTTCGGTGCAGTCGCTGGGCGGGGCTGGAGGTGGCGGCATGATCGGCGGGGACGTCAACAGCACAAGCGGCGGCATCAACCCGCGGGGATCGATCGGGGTGCGCGACAGCTTCAGCAGCTTGCGGAGGTCGTCGGTCGCGACATTCTTCACGAGTGCGACCAGCGCGGACCAGTCGCACCGCTCGAGCATGCTGTCGGCGATGACGACGGAGAACGCGGATCCGGCGCCGCCGGGCTCGGCCGAGGCGCTGGTGGACTCGGTGGATTTCTCGAAGTGGACTTGATTTGGGATTGTTGTTTTACTTTACTTTACGTGTTTATTGGGTTTTGTTTTATTTTGTGTTCTTTTTTGTTCTGGAAAATGGAGTCGATGGCAGGAAAGGGGAATGGGCTGGACAAAACGGCGGTTTGGGATGGGGACAGAGAGGGTGGG
>FTEL01009189.1_pt1 | contig 32358 bp, 26 predicted proteins | sample 1658911 | NCBI WGS metagenome assembly FTEL01 (sample SAMEA3914869, study PRJEB12502) | metagenome | biome: forest; material: soil | place: USA | collected 2012-03-12 | depth 0.1 m
AAAATCCCCCCCCCCCGCCACAACCTCCTACCCGCCCCCCTGCCCCCGACAGATACACATAACTGACATACCCTCTCCCGCCCCCAGGACAAACTCGACGTCGAGCGCGAACGCGGCATCACAGTCAAAGCCCAGACCTGCACCATGATCTACCGGCACCCGCGCACCAACCTTGACTACCTCCTCCACCTGGTCGACACCCCGGGGCACGTCGATTTCCGCGCTGAGGTGACCCGCTCGTACGCTTCCTGCGGCGGCGCGCTCCTCCTGGTCGACGCGTCGCAGGGCGTGCAGGCGCAGACGGTGGCGAATTTCTACCTGGCGTTTGCCCAGGGCCTGGCGCTGGTGCCGGTGGTGAACAAGATTGATTTGCCGACGGCGGATGTGCAGAGGGCGCTGGAGCAGTTGGAGAGTGTGTTTGAGTTGGAGACGGAGGGGGCTGTGCGGGTGAGCGCGAAGACCGGGCAGGGGGTGGGGGAGATTCTGCCGGCGGTTATTGAGAAGGTGCCGCCGCCGGATGGGGATACCGCCAAGCCATTGAGGATGTTGCTGGTGGATTCGTGGTATGATACGTTCAAGGGGGTGGTGCTGTTGGTCAGGGTGTTTGATGGGACGGTGAAAGCGGGAGATAAGCTGGTCAGTTTCGCGACGGATAACGAGTACATCGTGGGAGAGGTCGGGATTCAGTACCCCAATCCGGTCCCGCAAAAGGTCCTCCGCGCTGGGCAGGTCGGGTACGTCTACTTCAACCCGGGGATGAAGCGCATCCAGGACGCCAAGATCGGGGATACCTTCACCACCATCGGCGCCCGTAACAAGGTCGAGCCCTACCCCGGCTTCGAAGAGCCCAAACCCATGGTCTTCGTCGCCGCCTTCCCCACCGACCAAAGCGACTACACAAAACTCGCCGACAGCATTGGCCAGCTCGTCCTCAACGACCGCAGCGTCACCCTCCAAAAAGATTTCTCAGAAGCCCTCGGCGCCGGCTGGCGCATCGGCTTCCTCGGCAGCCTGCACTGCTCGGTCTTCCAGGACCGCCTGCGCCAGGAGCACGGCGCCGACATCATCATCACCGAGCCCGCCGTGCCGACCAAGATCGTCTGGTCCACCGGCGGCCCCGAAACGATCATCACTAACCCGGCCGAGTTCCCCGAGACCGAGGACGTCCGCCTGCGCCGCGCGACCATCTACGAGCCGGTCGTGACTGCGACCATCACCCTGCCGGAGGAGTATCTGGGCCGGGTGATGGAGATCTGCGAGAACGCCCGCGGACAGCAGAAGTCGCTCGAGTTCTTCCATGCCACGCAGGTGATTCTCAAGTATGAGATGCCCATGGCGAGTCTGGTGGATGATTTGTTTGGGCGGTTGAAGGGGGCGACGAAGGGGTATGCGACGCTGGATTATGAGGACGCCGGGTGGCGGGAGTCGAAGCTGGTCAAGTTGAATTTGCTGGTCAATAAGGAGCCTGTGGATGCCATCGCGCGGGTGGTGCATGCCACCCAGGTGGAGAGGCTGGGCAGGCAGTGGGTGGAGAAGTTTAAGGAGCATGTTGATCGGCAGATGTTTGGTAGGTTTCCCCCCTCCTTCCCTTACACACACTCGCCCAAGATGGGGTTATGCTAACTCGGGGTGTGCGTCACAGAAATCGTCATCCAAGCCGCCGCGGGCAACCGCATCGTCGCGCGCGAGACTCTCAAACCGTTCCGCAAGGACGTGCTCGCAAAGCTGCACGCCAGCGACGTCTCGCGCCGGCGCAAGCTGCTTGAGAAGCAGAAGGCGGGGCGGAAGAGGTTGAGGGCCGTCGGGAATGTGGTGATTGAGCAGGCGGCTTTTCAGAAGTTTTTGTCCAAGTAGGGGGGAGGAGGATGGGGGATCTGACGGGGGAAGGGGTACGAGGATGGGAGAAGATGTGAGGATGTGGGATAGATGTATTGTATATACTGCGTTGCACGTGGCAGGTATAGATGCATATGAGGCGTTTTGGGTGCTCTGGAATAGAACGGGGAGTGACCGATGAGACGGCAAGTGAACCAACCCCCTTTCAACTTCCTCCTTTGGGCACCTTCGATGCCCGCTCGTTTTCAGGACCGCGAGCCGAGGTCCGGCTTGAAGCTCAGGACGAACATGTTGCGGAAACATGGTATCCCCGTCTCGGCGGTTGTCATGCACACAGACCGACCAATGATGGGAGAGCCAGCGAATCAGGGCTGGAGCTCCTGGGAGGCAGTTCGACACGAGGACTAATGCCGTGACTGCGAATGAGTCCGAGTAGGTCTGCTTTGCCCTTCATGTTGGCTCAGGGTCTGGACTCTTATATTGAAGGACTCACTGTGCCGCCCTTCATGCGCACCACACCGCTTTTAAGGGGGAGCGGTTTCTCTTTCATGTTGTTAGATACAGTATAATTATTCATTGTACATTCTCTTGGGCTCCACTCGGAAACTGATAATGGCGTCCCCCGACCTCCACGTTGAGGCTACCAACTGGAAGACAACTCGGCTCCAAAACGGCACACAAGAAAGTTTAGCAAAACAGAGTAACCTCTGGATCCTCAGATCCTAATTAACTACTCAACTTCTTGAGCTGGCTCAGGCAGTGTATCAATTGGTCCTCATCCTTCGCACATGCGAAGACGAAAAGATCTGGACGGGCAATGACGAACCGGGCCGACCGACCTAAACGACCGAGATATGACGCGCTGTTGTAGCCTGGCGCCAAGGGAATGTTGATCTCCGAGGTCGGGACTGGCGAGAAGACATCCGGGGTCGAAACAGGTTTTCCATCCAGGCCACTTGCAGTGTCTGAGACGGGAGCCAACCCGGCGTCCTGCGGGTTGTACATGACGATGGAATTCTCCGACATGATGCGCGGGCTCAAGGCGGCAGCGGTGATTGCTGCTTTGGCCTGCGAGTACAGCCAAGCCCTCTGCTTCGCGTCGCCGTTGCCGATGACGAGCAGAGTGAAGATGGTCCCCCCCTGCTGCAGCAGGGCGTCGGACAAGACTGAAGCCCGACTCGGCGAAGAGGAAGACCGGACATGGATCTGCGCCAGACGCGCGCCGCCATTGTAATCCTTCAGAAAGAACCCTCCATCAACGCCGCAAAAGCCACTGCGCTCCTGGATGGCAGTCGGCTCGTATCTGCGGAGGGAAGGTATCGAGTGAAGAAATCGCATTAACTTCGTCACGGCCATGATCCAAAAGGTCGGCTGGTTGTTGCAAACAGTCCCCAAGGCTTTCGACATCATAGCTGCGTCATCCACGCTGCGTCTACGCTCTCGGGCCCAAGAGTCGAGGATGCCAGGCCGGTGAGCTGGGTCCCCTCCTCCCTCGAGGAGGAGGGCGAGCCGCCAAGCAAGTTGGTGGGCATCGCGCACGCCGCTGGCGACTCCTTGACCGGCGAATGGCGGGAAGACGTGTGCTGCGTCGCCGATGAGGAGCGTTCGCTTGTCGTACCAGCGGTCCACGCACTTGTGCACGAACTTGAAGGGGCGACAGCGCAGGATCGTGATGCAGTCCCGGGGGTATTCGACGGGGCGTTCAAACTCGTGGCCACGGGAGTCATCCCTCTCCAATGTGATGTTCGGCATGAGATGTTCCCAGAGGAGCTCCTCCGAATAGATGGGTCCGTTTGACTCGTCGTCCACGCGGAACTCGTGACGCCAAGTCCTGTCGGCATGGGGGCCAAACCTGCCAGTGGCCGTGGGTTTGCCGGGCGGGCTGCAAAAGTGCCAGCCTGCAGGCCAGAATAAATCGTACACTTCGTCAGGCGTGTACCCGAGCTTCCAGAGCAAGAAGTCCGGGTGTGTCTGCCGAGTTGGAGCCGTCAACTTCAAGTTGCTGGCAACCCAGACGCCCTCGTAAGGGTAGACACCGGCCTGCTGCCGGATCCCGGCGGTGGGCTCGAGGAAGTGTTTTCGGACAACTCCTGTCTTGCCGTCGGCACCCACAAGCCATTGCCCCTGGATTTCCCGCCGAGACCCCAGAGCGTCCACGTACTGGACGGTCGGAGGCACCTCGCTGGACCTGCCGGTTACCCTGCAGCCCATGCGCAATGAGCAATAACTGCTCTTCTCGATTTCGCGTCTCAAGGCGCACTCTAGGTATTAATCTCGATTAGATTTTCCAGATCACAATGGCGGTCAGTTTGACTGTGTAGCTAACCTAGCGCCGGTTGGCTCTGGCAGAACCCTTCTGGCAGAGATTGCTCCAGGCTATTGGAGTCGCTTATTTCCATTCGCCAGAAAGGGGGGCTGTTGAAGGTTGAATGGTGGAAGTTGACATGAGGTGCTTCTGATGTTTCCAAATCGCGAATTATTAGCAACGCCCTCGATAACTCTGGTGCATGATCTACTTGCCGTGTCCGATCATGCTCATCTGAGGGCCTAAACCGAGGGCATGCATGATCCTCACTCCGTCTCCGGTGAGCCAAACTCCTCGAGGGTCTGCAACCACCTCAGTGGCCTGCTCCAAGATGACGGACTAAGAGAGATCCGAAGTCAGTACACACGCGACGGCTGGAAACTGGCGAAATATGGCCGTCGGGGAGGCAGAGCTGCTGTGGCTGACTTACATGAACTCGATGTTGCGCCAGGGCCAAGCCGAGGGCAAGGCCTGATGGCCCACCGCCAACAATAACCACCTGCGTTTTCTCCATGGGGTTTGAGAGACCTGTCAATGTCATGCAGAGCAAACCCCGAACGTTTGACAAGTTATCCAAAGGATTGGTGATATACGATTCTCGCTTCGGGACGACCGAGAGACCGAGGCCCTGAGGTCGTCAGCAACGACGTCACTTTCAGTATAGTAGGCAGTCTAGAGGCGCAGGGAACGTCGGAGGAATTTGTTGTCGAGTTGTTCCGATATGGCGCCCGACGCCACCGGCCCCCATACGACTTCGCCGGGCACCAATCATAATTGTTCCGCGGAGCATTTCGACGTGCCATGCCATCCATGCCATCCATGCCATCCATCCATTGGAATCAGTGCATCTTGTCCTCGGCAGGACATTTCTAGATACTCCGTCGGGCCGTCGTTTGTCTTCCCCCGACAACCAATCGGAAGGGCCTGCTCTGCTGCATAGACTGCTGCTGGGGAACATCGCGGCACAAGAGTCTCTGATCTGTAAGAAGAAACTGCAAACACATTCGTCGAACACAATCGCAGCAATCGAATCTATTGTGGGCATGTCGACATGCTGCAGCTGCCCTGCGGCCTCGTGCTCAACAATCGTCTCGTCAAGTCAGCCATGTCCGAGAAGATGATTACCGATTCCCTGCCAGCGGCCAGCCACGAGAGGGATGATGTTTGGCGCCAAGCGGGATGCTCCGATTCCCCAGGAAAGTTGCTCCGACACTGCGGGGCTGTCGGCATGATTCACCCAGACCTTCTGACCTGGACGGCCGAGGTTACTGGTAGGAATGGCAAAGTCTGGATCTTTCTTTCCGATCGGCCACGGAGGCACTTCAACATCAGGGGTGCCACGAGGTACTATGACGTGTAAGATGAGGCTTCCTTGCATACAAGTAACCCCGTGGGCCCAAAGCTCGATGGCATCTTGATGTCCGACTTTAAGCATCCCGCCCCCTCCACAACATGTCGCTGACATTGCAGCTCATCCTCTCGGTCATATCAAAGCTCCCCAAGCCCATCCGCAACGCCATCACGCCCGACATGCGCATCCCTCCCATCGCCAACTCCCCCTCCAAGGTCCAACTGGCTCGGCCGGCACACATCTACGTGGACCACCCCGACCTGGACGAGTTCGCCAAGTTTGCCGCGGACTTTGGCTTCATCGAGGAGGCCCGAACAGAGGAGACCATCTACTTCCGGGGCTACGGCAAAGACCCTTATGTCTATGTCGCCTGCAAGAGCAAAGACGGGAAGCCCAGATTCCGCGGTGCCGCTTTTGTGGCTGCTTCGCGGGAGGAATTCAACAAGGCCGCGAAAATCGAGGGCGCCCGTCTCGGTTCCATCGAGTACACTCCCGGCGGGGGCGAGATCGTCACCTTCAACCGGCCGGACGAGACGTACTTCCACGTCGTCTTTGGTCAGAAAGAACGGAAGCCGGACTCGCACGAGCCGACCGCTACCCACGAAGAGCAGGGCCCCTTCAACAAACCATTTGAGAAGCCGAGACGAGGTGAGCAGATCCGTCCAACTTTGGCCTTGACAGGAGCATCAGCACTAACCAGGCTCGCCCAGGAAAATTCCAACGGTACCATCCCGGCCCTGCACTTGTCCACAAGTTGGGCCATTACGGATATGTCTTTCCCGATTTTGACAACGAGCTGGCGTGGTATACGGCCCACTTCAACTTCGTACCGTCCGACATCCTCTACCACTGGGACTTTGACAACATCGACGTCATGACCTTCCTGCACCTCGACCTCGGCGAGGAGTTCTCTGACCACCACTGCTTCTTCCTGCAGCGCGCCGAGCCGCACGTCAAGAAGGCCTTCTGCCACCACACGTCGTTCGAGGTGGCCGACTTCGACACGCAGCTGCTCGGCCACGACTGGCTCGCCACGAAGGGGTGGCACAGCGTCTGGGGCGTGGGCCGCCACGTGCTGGGCAGCCAGATCTTCGACTACTGGGCGGACCCGAGCGGCTTCAAGATCGAGCATTACGCCGACGGCGACGTGGTGAACCGCCATACGCCGAGCAAGAGGGACGTCGTCGGCCCCTTTTCCGTGTGGGGTCCCGAGATACCCAAGGACTTTGGGGACAAGATCCCGAAAACCTTCCTGGACAAGATGGGCTGAGGGAATGGTAATGGTGATGATTTGCCGGGCTTCAAGGGGGTAATGTGGTACTATACATATAGTTAGTTATATATCGAATCATCTTTCTCCACGTTATCCCCTGCGCCCGTGGCGGAGATTTCAAGTCTGTATTGCGTTCCAAGGGATGTTACAAAGCCATACGTAATTAACCATCCTAATAGTCGTGTGTGAACTCCTTGCGCCAGCCAGGGCTCGTTCCCCTTTTACGAGCAATTCTTCAGTATTTCATCCGCGGATTTCAAGAACTGCAGCCATCTTGGGTGCAGGGGGCTCTGAAAATGCAGGAGAACCGCCCGAACTTGGGGGTACCCGATCGGGCTGCTCAGTGACTCTCTAAAACTCTTGAAGGAAACTTTCCGGTGAGTGCGATAACAGATCAGTATGTAATTACCGCAAGAATGAGGGAAGGAGCACAGCACCGGACTTACGGATGAGGAGGCGTGGCTGAGTCCAGGACTTGGCGAACTGCTCGAGAAAGAGCAACAAGACTGACTCACAGTGCTCAATATTGGCGTGAAGACTATTATTAGCACTTGGTGCTCCGCCGCTGCTGTCGGCGAATCTGAGGTGAAGGCGCAGAAAGACGAGGGAAACGAAAGCGATGATGCACAAGGCCGGATCTACGCGGAGGCAGAAGCTGCTGTTCCACTGCTCTGCCAGAGCCGCTACGTCTTGACAGATCTCGAGGACCTGCTGCCAGTTCTGCAGCCATTCTTCGCCTTCTGGCAGGTGTCCGCAATAACTAAACAAGGCGAGCAACTGGGCCGTGAGCATGTGGTGGATTGTTACCAGTCGGAAGTGATGGTCGGAAGCCGACTCGTTCGTGAAAACATTTCGCCGCGGGTTGAAGAAATTCCCCGGCAGGGCGAGTCGGAGTGTGGAGAGACGCCGTTCGGCTTTTGCAGTGAGGGCAATGCACCCCTCCCAGGCCCCCCCGAGGGCACGCAGCCGTGTTGCACGGCCAATATCTCGTAGAATAGTAATGCTGACGATCTGGATTTCCCAAGCTGCCGTTTGCGGAGGGGAGTCGGATAGAATATTGTGGACAAGGTCCAGGAGGCCATCTTCTTGGAAAGGCAAGAAATGCCTGTTTCGGTCGGGGGGTTGTGGGCCTCGAGGGAGAGCGGTGTTGATGAGCTGCTCATCGACCTGGTAGGGCATCCCCGTGGCGAGGTTGGCGTATGAGTCGATGGCATAGATGCACCACCACACAAGCCGCCATTCTTCAAGTTCATCCTCAGTTAGGTCCTTCCACTGCGGGGACACCTGGTGAAGGTTTTCGATTCCATCAAGTCCCGTCCAGTATGCCCACCGCACGAGCTTTCCGGCCCGCATCCACGCTTGCTGGCCGGGACACTGGTGATACTCGTAGAAGACAAGTAGGCAGGACTTTCGAAACTGATCAAGAGTTGGGTTGTCGCTAGCAATGTCTTCTTGGAGAGAGGCGGCGCTCAGCATCCGGTCGATGTGTGTATCAAGCTCGGACTGGGTTACCGACGAAAGGACAAAACCAGACAGCTTGGCCGCGATGGCAACTAGGGCTTGGATAAGCTCGCGGCTACAACCGGCGAAAGCCTCGCGACTTGTAGTGCCACCACCGCCGGGAGCTCGGACACAGAGAAAGAGTGGGATGGCGTGGTGTATTGTTTCGATATACCAGCCCAGTCTGGGCGCGAGGCCATAATATTAGCTAAGGGGTTCAAGGAGTGTGGAGAAGAAGGGGAGACGCACAGATAATCTTCCTCTTCAGGCTCAATATTAAACAACTTCAGGGGCGGCTGAGCGGCTGGGCCGGTCGCGAGGTCTAGTGTTACCAATGTGGATGATGTGGTGGTGGAGAGCACTGGTGACTCTGGGCTCGGAAAGTCGACATTGAAGCCCGAAGGTGGGTCTTGCAGGTTAGCAAAAGAGCTGACTGAGTAGAGATGGCGCCGGGACCTTGAACACTTACCATGGACCACTCGCGGCCTCTTCCGATACACGGTGGGCAGTCCGGGTGGAGCAGCGTGTGCGCGCCTAGATCCCGGGGTAGGCCCGGGCTTTCGACGGTGTGAGGAGTAGGTGCATGGGAACCCACGGTCACGGCAGCGGGAACATGTTGGTTTACCCAGGTCGCCTGCAGGGTCACGGGCGGGAAAGCCGTTTCAAGTTAGCAAAGTATAAAGAGGGGCCAGGGGTGTTCCGACGGAATGGACGTATTCCGTACACTTGACTTTTTGGCTATGACGAAGGACAGTTAGCAGTGGGTTCTCAGGGGTGTTTCAACTGAGGCAACAGGTCGTCAATACCGAATGCAGTTGTCGCAGACCCGAGGCCGGCTGTTGCGGTCTGGACTCGGCCGGTGTACGCGTACGCCGGCTGCGGCTGGATCAGGGGACGATGCCATGGCAAGGCAATCAGCGCGTCTAAGAAAACGCCTCGAAAAGTCGCTCCGAACTGGATCCCGAAGGCCCCAGATGGGCCACGTTGTGAGCTACCGGCGGAGGCGGAGACACGGCGAGATGGCTCGGAGAATGACGTCAGACTAACGCGCTGTTGCGGATTGAAAGAAGCCTTTCGGGAGTCAAGCGGATGGGGCCATCGGCGCATCTACCCAATTGTGAGGCGAAAAGAGGGGTGGGGTGGGACCCTCTCGTCGGAAGAACTCGAAAACAATTCCTCCGACGCCCCCTTGTGGTGTTGATAGGCCGGCGTTGAATCTGCCCGTTGCCAGGGCGAATGAGAGGGCGGGTCTCATCGGTTCTATGATTGTGCCAGGAAGGAAGCCGCCATAACTCTATATAAGTGGGTGAATCGTGAATCGTATTCTGCCGCGTCTCACATCGGGTTTCGTCATCTCATCAAAATGTCGACGTTTTGTCATCTGGTCCGTTTCGAAAGCGAAGAGGACGGCAGCTCCTATTTTGCTGACCTTGGGCCTGACGCCGATGGGCCGCCGTTACCCGGTACCAAACTCACCTGCGCTAGCACCATCGAAGGGTTGGCCCAACAGTCCGACCAAGTGACTCGCACACTGCACCAGGTGAGCCTTGCCTTCTGTGGCACGCAGAGATTCTGTTCTTCGAATAGCTAGGTCAGCTGGCTAACAATCGAGTAATGACAGTTACTACCACCTCTTCCTCGGGACGATCTGCCGATCTACTGCGTTGGCCTCAACTACCGGAGCCATGCCAAGGAAGCCAGCGTAAGTCTCTCGCATCAGAATGCCCATTGCACAGATTGCTGATCCCTTTGCGCACTACTAGCTTGATATCCCGGCAGTCCCTCCGTTGTGGACCAAGCCCGCCGCGGCTCTCGCGTGCCCTGGCGAGGAGATTCCCATCAACGATTTTTGCTCAAAGAGCCTCCCGGACTACGAGGTCAGGACACGCCCAATATCAGCACATCGTCAATACACGATGGACTAACATATCTGCCTCTGCTTGATCGACGACAGGGCGAGCTTGTGTTTGTGACCTCTAAGGACGCAAAAAACGTCTCCGTGGCCCAAGCCAAAGACTACATCTTGGGATACACTATCGGCAATGACCTCTCATGCCGCATGTACCAGCTCCCCCGCTACTCGGCCGGCCAGTTCTTCTTCGCCAAGGCCTTCGACAAGTTTGCACCCATCGGGCCCACGCTGGTCAGCCCAGAGATGTTCGGGAACAGCTCCTCCTTTAACGTCGTGACCAAAGTCAACGGTGAAATCCGCCAGACAGCCGAGCTTACCAAAGACATGATTTTCAACCCGGAGCGCATCTTGAGTCACATGAGCCAGGGTAGGTGGATGCGAATCCGGTTGTCCAATTTGACCCTCGTAAAGCGAGTTTGTCCATTCCGCGCACAAACGCTGATTTCCGTACCCGGCTAGGCACCACGATTCCGGCTGGAACCGCGGTCATGACGGGCACTCCGGCAGGCGTTGGAGCGTTCCGCCAGCCAAAGACGTTTCTCCAGGATGGTGACGTGGTGGAGGTAGAGATGAAGAAGGTCGGTACACTCCGGAATACAATCAGGTTTGAGTAAGTTGATCATTCGTACTTTGGAGAAAACGCCGCATAGGGTTATGCTACTGATACATCTGGGTTGTCGAAAGTATCACGTTTCTCACCCGCATCATTGTATACGTCCAGTGGATTGTGCTTTCCTTGGTCACTCGATGACCATAGCGGTTCTGTGGTTCTGGTGTATATTATGTACCTACCAAGTGCGTCTAAAGTCATGGTCCACGTGTCCGTTGATGCGCTGAGCAGGAGCCGCCCGCCTTGTATCCGCTGTTGCATGCGCCTAGGGGCAGTGGTTTCATGACACATTGCAGCCGGCGAACGAATCAGAGGCAGCATTGCCGCGCCTGGCGTGAGGAACACGAGCACCATGAGACGGGAATCGAGACAAAGGCCAGGTCAAGGTAGAAAAGATAGGGTTGAGATGCTCCTTGAGGACCTGAGTACGCTGGGTGTCCAACTGCCACACCTGCACCCGGATCACCGCTTCCCGTGAGGCCCGCCAAGGAGTCCTGAGACCGCTGCCGATCCCCGAGAGAGCCTGGAAGGACGTACCAATGGACTTCATCATACACCTGCCAAAGAGCGAGGGTTACAACACGATTCTGGTCGTAGTCTGTGTCACGGACTGACCACATGGGGCGGCCCGCGGGGCTGCAGGCACAGCGCGAGGCGCAGTGCCAGCCAATCGTTTGACCAGGGCCACGAGCCAACCAGGGAGGGAACGTCGGCGTCCGCCAACATTCCCAGGAACAAAGACCAGGAGTCACGTTCCCAGGTCACGAACAACGGGAACAAGGAATGTTCCTCGCGATCCAAGGACAAAGAAACACTGGGACAAAGGTACTTCGGACAAAGGAGCATCATGTACACAAGCTAGCTAGTCAGACACTCATGAGGGAGCTTGGAGCTTCCTCAGTAAAGCAAACGGAGACTCGCCTCCCTCGCAAGGCCATTACTCGGCGCCTTTCTTTTTTTCCTTTCCTCTCCTGGGTCTCTTTCTCATCTTTCCATCTTCCTTCCTTTTCATCCCACCGCTGAGATGGCGCCATCCCCAGCCCCAGCTGGCTTCGCCGGCTTGCCGCCAAAAGAAACCATCAGGCTCTACAACGACGTGCACTTCACCGACCCCGAGCCGTTCCACAAGACCTGGTATCCGTTCCAACGTCTCCCTCCCGAGCTGCGGAGTGAGATTTGGACCGCCTTCCTGCGCCACCGCCGCATGATCGAGCTGGATCTTTGCATGCTCGCCCCCGAAGACGTCGACGCCACGCCGACGCTGAGCAAGCCTACGTGCAACAAAACCACCTAGGGAATGTGATCAGTGGGCGCGGGTATTGTCTCGAGTTCCGCGGCGGCTTCGGCACGGCCATCAGCCCGCTCCTCTGGGTCAGCCGCGAGTCGAGGGTGGCGACCCGCCGCTTCTACCGCGTCCATCTCCCGCTGCAGTCCCAAAGGGGACCGCGAGTGCTGTACCTGAGCCCGGAGTATGACTTAGTCGTCACCCACCTGCGGCATGGGCTGTTCACCTCCCTGTTGCCTGACCTTCTCCATGACATCAGAGCCTATGATACCAGGTATCAGGGGTAAGCAAATCCACTCAAACCCGCTGTTGCTCAACCCATCCTCTGACACGAAACAAACAGCCTCGCCCATCTCGCTGTGCACGACGCCTCCCTCTTCCTCCCCAACATTGACCGCTTCTCCCCAGCCCTTCCCCAACCCCTGCTGGACCCAGACACCCTCCACCCCACGGCGCGCGCCTCCTTCGCCGAGATCCTCCAGCACAAGCTCCGCTCTCTGCTCCTCATGGTCGAGTTCCGCACCAACATGCGCGGCATCGGCAAGACGCACCCCAGCATCTGCTACCACTTCACCCAGACCTTCCCGCTCCGCCCGCGCGGCGTCGAGGGCGCGTGCCGCGTCGACTGGCTCGAGACGGATCCCCGCCTCGGCGTTGAGCACGACCTGGCCAACGTCCCGCTGCTCAACGACCCCAACACCACGGCCGCCGCCTGGCGCGCCCTGGAGGCGAAATTCGGCGTCACCCGCCCCGCGGGACCTAACACCACCACCACCACCACTACCACCAAAACCTTCCAGCTCTACATCTGCTCCAGCCTCTGCCGGCCACACACCGGCGTCTCCCGGCTGCCGCCTCCGCGCCCCCCCCCCCCGCCGGCGGGCTCGCGCGAGGAGCTCGAGCTCCACCTGCGCGAGGAGGAAGGCGACTGGCGGTACCTGCGGCAGTTCCACTGGGACAGCCTGCTGCGGTTTCTACCGGGGGCGGCGCGCGTGCGGCGGCACGGCGTGCTGATGGACGCGGCGACGTTTGAGCGCATGGAGCGCGCGTGTTGTACCGCGATCGGCATGTGGGTGTTCCCCGCCGAGGCGTTCGAGAGGACGGCGAAGAATGATGGGAAGACGGTGTTTGATGTGCGCGCGGTCAGGCTGGGGTTGGTGATTAGTCGGGTTTGAGAGGGGGCTTCGAGGGGGAGGTGTTAGTTGTGCTTGGGTTGGGGGGGACTGGGTTGGTGGGAGGGCAGGGGGACGTTGGTGTTTTGAACAGGTTGGTTTCTGCTGGGTCTCTTGTGTCAAGTATCGGCAGGATCTTAAACCGTGGTGATGCTCTTGCGCCAGGAAGCAAACCCTCGGGCTTGTCGCAGGATTCACGCCGAGGGGACTCAGCAGCGGGCGTCGGGCAGCAGGTGGTGGCACAGCGTGTGTGATATTTTTGGGATTCAGCATCGCAATGTGTTAGCATCAAATAAAGGGTTTGTTTGCTTCAGAAACTGCCTGGTCCCTAAGCACCATCGTTTGGCAGATGGACCAGCTATTCTCTCAGACGAATCTCGACACTTAAAATTTCCTTCTTCGTGCGTGGCCCGGTGCAACGGGTGTGCTGCCCCTGTGCCAGCGGTGTGCCGCCCCTGTGCCTGCGGTGTGCCGCCCCTGTGCCTGCGGTGTGCCTTGGGCTATAGTGACGCGGAGCCATCGCTCCTCGAAGAAAAACACACACCCAAAACCACCTACACATCACACTTCTGTCAGGCTGGTTGGAAACGGACTGTGCAAACAAAGAAATGAGAATGCGGATTGCTCCGCGAGTAGGATCTCAATTGCGATTCTGAGACATGGCCCCGTCTGGTCACACAAAGGAGAGTCCTCCCACTGCCGGAGCGGCAAGGCAAGGTTGTGTTGCAAGATGATATTGTCAGTGGGCTTGTTGGTGCTAATCTTGGTTGCCCCTTGAGCCCCCTGAAATACAAAGACTGGCCTGTAGCCACGGAATGCAACGGAAAAACCCCCCAAAAAAATCCGGACCTTCTTGCTCTGCCCAGAGGGCTACAGTGCGAGGGCATATCCCTGAACTACTATCACCAATCCACCACAGAAGGGGGGGGCATATAGAACGAGGTCCAGGATTCCATCGTAGTTCCAATAGCTTCATAGAACTCGGGATAGACCGTATGGGCGAATATCATCATCCATCCGTCGTCCTCTATCCCCTCATCAAGATCTCTCGGCCGTACCCCATTGTTGTCCTCGTCCCAGCAGCATATAAAATGGACCCAGCTTCCGGGACGACCATCAGGGTTCTCTATTATACTGTTTAGCGACTCTTCATCGACCTGGACAAAGAAAAGGTAGCGCTGGGACAGATGGTCAGGGTCCAGGCCAAGGGCCGGGTCTCGCCGTGGATTCTCGGCCTGGACAGCAGTCCTCCGCCACTCGCGGAAGTAGCGCCGGAGGTCCTCGCGCGATGCGCCGTCGTAGACCGGGTCCGAGATGAAAGTCCAATCCAATGCGTTCCTGATGACAGAGGGAGTATTGTAGTGGGAGAAATACTCCTGTGAGTACTTGTTGATGTCGGCTTTGTACCTCTCCCATGCTGTATCGTCCTTATACGTGGTTCGGTAGATAAGCCAGCCCCATCTGTCCTCTTTCCTACTCTGGAGATCCATGTTGATGTACGTGGTTGCGGGGGGGTTATTGAATCCAGCGTAAGATCGAGGGAGCGATGCAAGTTGATGGGTGAAGAGTGGTGGAGCTTTGCGGAGAGTGGTGGGCACGGGTTGGAGGGATTGTCGGGTGAGACTATGCCTGTGCCCAAGCACACGCATGAGAGCCCGGCTGATTGGAGACATGGGATGGCAATTGGGCAATATGCCGGTTGCGAGCTGAAGCGGTGCTGTAGGATTGGGGAAGCAGTGGTGTAAACTCGTCGTCTTGGGGAGTCGTTTGTGTGACCTCTGAGGCCTTTTTAAGCCAAAGGGTGAACAGGTGATGCAGCCTGGTAACGTGACTGACAGGGTCCTCGGTCGGGTATAGTCTTCAGCAGCTATAATTAATTTGCTCCTGAACGAGGCTCCACAAGCCTCACCACCAGGTCATAACGTCATAACCGAACATCGAAAACCGTTCCCGAGCGCTTGCTCGGGGAAGTCGTTAAAAGAGCTAAAACTACAACCGTTCAAAAGCTCTCGAGAAATCCTCTCTAGTAGTACCGTGTGCGGCTACGCGCGGCCTGTTGCATGGTCGCAGCAGGTGCCGAAAGATGAGCGACTCGGTGAGATGTCGACGACCCGAGAAAATTCTGTGGTGGGGCCCGCCCCACCTCCTGGGAGGTCCCAGCCAATCAGAATATCAGATGAAACTGACGACAACGACGAAATGGGAGAGGAAGACGACCGGAGTGATAAGGATAACTATATAGATGCCCCTTGTCAGAGCACACACTCTGGGAGTCTCTTCAATCAAGGAAAATGCCACAAGACACGGTTCAGTAGAGCAAAGCATGAAAAAAAGAATAACAGGCAAGAACAATAACGACACGAACAAAAGGAAACATATTAACCCCCCTAACTCCTTGCCCCCTTACTCTTTCCATCTCTATCTAAAAAGAAACGGAGGGGAGAAGCTAGCCCCTTAAAAAAGTAAATAAACCAACGCCTATACCCCCCCTTTACCCCCCAAAAAGAGGAAAACAATACAAGATCCAATAACGAACTAGCAGTAACCAGCCCGCCCAACCTCACCCTTACCTTACATCCGCCCCCTACTACTTGAGGCCCAGCCCTCTTCTTGTAACTCCCCACAGGTAGACCTTTAGCACTACCGGGCGGTGGAACAGTACCACTTCCGCCCGCAGCCGTAGTCTTAGTCTTGGTCTTGGCTTTAGTCGTAGTGCCGCTGGCTGAAGCCGTAGTGGCGGGTGCGTAGTGCGTAGTACAGCCCGACGTAGTGGTAAGGGGATGTTGTTTGGTAGCAGGGGGCTGTTTGGCAGTGCCGCTAGCGGGGACTTTGGTCGTCGGTACCCCGATGGAAGGGGGTTTGGTGCCGGCGGTAGGGGTTGTTTTTGGGCCGGCGGTGGAGGCCGTAGTGCTTTGAGCCGCTGCTGTGGTAGTGTTGAGCCTGGGTTTGGTGGTAGAGGAGGGGGGCGCAGAGGTCTGGCGGGTAGGGGTTTTGGGGTAACTGCCGGCGGTGCTATTAGAGCGACTGCTGGCGATGCTGCTGCAGACACGGGGCACGGGATTCGGTTCCAAGGCCACCTCCCACTCACTGACAGGTTGGGAGCCGAAGTCCCTCAGCGCGAATGCAACAACCCTGGTGCAACAAACCAGCGAACGAACCAACGATCGGGTTCCTCCCCAACCCCTCGGACCGCCCGCGCCCCGTACGTTGTCCCTCCCTGCGCCCCGATTTCCCAGCTCAATCGAGGTTTGCTGTGCTCTGGTCCTCGCCCGTTTTCTCTCCCGCAATTGCGAGCGAGCGAAACGACGGCGGTCCTGAATGTACCTAGCTACCAGCCACTCCCCCTTCCCGCTCGCGTCCCCTCTTCCCCTCCAGCGACCGTTGGCGACATTCCATCCACAGTAACGTTACCTTTTATGCTGACAAGCACGACCGGTAGTTTTCTGTGCCCCCGCCGCCGCCAAAACTGATCGCGTGCGAAGTCCACCACCACTCCAACCCCCCTCCCATACCTACCATGTCCGCCCTCCATCGTCACATCCTCGAGGCCGCCGTGCACCGCAAACAAGTCGAAGACGCCCGCCGCCGCGAGAGTCCCTGGCCCCCCGGCGCGTGGAAGCGCGCCGCCCAGGACCGCACGAACGGCACTTGGAAGCCGATCCCGCCGCTCCGCTTCCCCGTTCCTTCTCGCACCCGAAGGTCCCGTGTCCACACCCGCCGAGCTGCAGGAGCTGGCTGAGATGCAGTCAGCCCCTGAGGTGATGACGGCGAGGGTTGTTGATGGTTGAGATGGGGAAGATCTAGGCCGGGATGTAACGGTATGCGATATTAGCTGCGATGAGTGGGAGGTTATTGAAGAAAAGGCCGCTGAATATGATACCGGGGGGTTGGATTTTGTCATTATGTTTTATGGAACAAAGAGGGCAGTCCGGTCGGTTTCGGTATTAAAGGAGGGTGCTTTTGTTGAGGCAAGTTGGGGGGCCAAGGGAAGGGAGGCTGGGGGTGATCAGGAGGGTGAGGGTGAAGAGGGTGAGAAAGGGGAGGTTGAGTGGGATGACGAAGATGGCGGTAGGGAGGCTGACGACCGTAGGGTAGAGGGCAGGAACAGGGAAGCGGATAGTATTGAGCAATGATGATTTATTGAGAACCATTGTACCCCTCATTTTGCCCGGATATCCAGCCGGACCCTCGAATTATCAATCTATGTCTACCTCTATCTCCTCTTTCTATCTGTTTATGGAAAAAAGACAACGAAAACCCAAAAAAAGGAAAATAGGAAAAAGTACGCCAACTCCTCTCCTACCTGCCTTCTTTCTATCTAAACGATGAAAAGATGGAACAAGCCATAATAACTAAGGGGTAACCAAAAAAAAAAAAAGAACTAACGCTAACTACTTACTCTCGCTATCTCTATCCAATGAAAGGAGGGGAAAAAAGCCTATCTCAGAAAGCAAACAGACCACCCCCCTCTCCCGCCTTACCCATGAAAAAGGGGCAAGGGGGAATAAAACAAAACAACAACCCGACTAAATAAACCGACGATCCAGCGCCAGCCAACCTCAACCTCCCCCTTCCCTCCCCAAAGAAACAGGTTACCCCCTGCTCCGCCCTCAACCCTGATCCCCACGCCTCTTCTTATGGCTCCCCACCGGCAATCCCTTGCTCCCCCCAACCTGCCCCCAACTTCCTGACCCACCACTGCCCGACCCACCCGGGGTTTTGGTCTTGGTCTTGGTTCCACCGGCCGTTGCGGAGGTAGGCTGTTGGTGGCCCGCGCCGGTTGAGGAAGGGGGCGGCTTGGTGGTGGCGGTACCAGTGGCGGGGGTCTTTTTCTTTCCGGGCGCGGTGGGGTGGGTGGCTGCTGCTGCTGCTGCTGCTGTGGTGGTAGTGTTGCTTGTTTTGGTGGTGGTGGTGGCGGTATTGGTCTTGATGGTGGCGGCGGCGGTGGTTTTGGTGATCGCGGCGGCGGCGCCCGCGCTGGTGTTGACTTTGGTGGTAGGGGAGCTCGGCGCGGAGGTTGTGCCCTGGTTGTTATTAGGGGTGGTAGGGCGGCTGCCGCCGGCGGTGCTGTTCGCACGGCTGCCTCCGGAGCTGCTGTTGGAGCGGCTGCCGCTGGCGCTGCTGTTGGAGCGGGAGATGACGGCCTGGGAGCAGGTTAGCTGGTTGAGGATCGAGCGGGGAGTAAGGCTGAGATGCGCCACGGGTGGGCGAAATGGGCAGCGGGGGACGAGATGGGCAGCGAGGGGAGTGCAGCGAGGGGAGGGGGTGGGCCGTGAGGGGAAGAGAAAATTAGCTCCCTTACCATCTCAAAGGAGCCCGGCTCAGCCGCCTTGCGCCGCTTAGCCTCCAGGACCGATATGGTGTAGTGGCTCAGAGGGGTAGGGGAGCTGGTGTCCAGGACAAACGATTTCGGGACCATAACGCTCTTCCACTTGGACTGGCCCGTGTTCTGGGCAAGATGGGTGAGGCCCTGCTGAAGGAATGCCTGCAAGTCCGCCACCGTGGCGGTGTCAGACGTCGGCGCCCATCTGGTCGCGGCGGCCGTGTTCCACGCTGGAGTGAGAGACGAGGCGACGAAGGCGAGCGCAAAGCCTGCCCACCTCTGAGCGTCCGCCGCCGTGGCGACGCCGGGAGGACGACGGAATTCGACGGTTCCGCAGCCCCCAAGGACGGGCATGAAGTTCATCGAGACGTCTCGGTGGTCTCCCAACGTGCCGGGTATCTGCTTATTGTCCTTGACGTTTGCGATGTGATCGAACAAGTGTTGCCAGGTCTTCTTCTTCTTCTCAACGGGGGTAAAGCGGGCGATCAGGGCTTTCTCGACGGGGCCAATGTCCATAATCCGCTCGTATTCTGGCCCACCGGAGTGGACAATCTTGTGGAAGTTGGACCGAGCCCAGGGAACCCGCTTGCGCTCAGCTGGCATGACCTTGGCGATGGCGTCCTCAAAGACGGCGGCTGCTTTGGCAAGGGGCCGGATACCGTCGGGGTGCCATCCCCAGAGAGGCTTCGCATGGATGTGCATTCAGCAGGTGGCGTTTACGACGATGCGGAAATGGGACTGAAGGATCACGAAGATCTCATCCAGATCGCGACTCCAGATCCATGCGTCGTCATACATGATGGGCGACACCAGCTCCACCCCCCCTGGTACCCGTGAACAGTCAGCAGCGCGATCAACCATGCGGAAAGCCGTGGGAATGGCCTGTCAACAACTCACAATACCCGGCTTCGGGTGATTCATGGAGGCTGGCGTCGGTTTTGACCTGCCATTGGCCATAGTCTTCTTTTTCAGGGACTTCGTTTTCGGGCACGATGGCCGGAATATTGGCAATGGTCAAGGCCCGGGCGATAAACTTGAGCACCACCTTTCGGTTCTGCGTCTTGAATCGGGCGGCGAAAGTGGGATGTGTAGTCGGATTGTAGCCTTGCAACACCAGCTCTTCGGTTATGGTATCCTTGGGCTGGACGTACATCTCCATCTCCATCCCAAAGCTCAGAAGACCACGCTGAAGGGAGCTTGCCATGGCGAAAAGGTAGGGACATGCAAAGGAGAAGAAGGCGGAGGGAATGCGAGTGAAGTCGGAACAAGCAAGGAGCCAAGGGGGAAGAAGGGGCACTGGGGAAGGCCGGAACGACGGGATGCGGTGCGAGGCAGGCAGAGGTGCAGGGGGGAGTATCAGGAATGATGAAGGATGCAGAGTGAGAGCTGGCGAACAGGAGGGGGCAGTGAGAGGGAGAGGGAGGCTGGCAACTTGGAAGACAAGCCCAAGCCATTTTATATCAAAGCCATTCCCCGCCCTTCCCTCCCAACCTCCTCTCGATCTCGAACTGACGCCCATTCCCCCATGCTCGCCGTCTCGAAGCCAAGGAGTCTCCGGTGCGGCCCGATCGGGTTGCATTCTTGGAGGGCAGGGACCCAACCTACGACAGTATGCGAGACACTACGCCGTGAAATGGGTCTTGCCGGCCGGCCACCGCGGCTCATGTTTCGTCGAGCCCTGGTAACGGCATCTGGTCGAGGTGGGTGTGTCTCAAGACCGGCCATCACCGTCGGCCGCGCTGGGCAATGGGCAGCAGTCGGCAGTGAGTGACACAGGTGCCCACCAAGCGGGTTGGCGCCCGCCCAGGTGCCGTGCTGGTGCAGGGCTACGCATCGACAGATCGATGGGCGGAGTTCCACCCGGCGACGAGGCAGTGCGGGCCCGCGCGGATGCTAATAATAAACGGTCTCGGCCTGCCCGCGGCCATGGAAGATGCCGATGGCGGCATGCAGGTGTCGTTGGCCCGAGGCTGCCCCGGGTGTTGTCGAGGTGTCGCAGTGGCGGGCCACAGCCGTTTGATGAGGCACCAAGGAGGCCACATCCGAGAGTCTCCTTTTGCGACAGGCCCCAGGGCCTCCGAGCCGGTCTGTGGGACCTTCCTCACTAGTCGGTTGGGGGTCAATGACGATGCGCCTGGTGGAAAAAAAGGGGGGGAGGGGCAACAGGAAGGGGGTGGCCCTGCCAGAGGCGGTTGGGTTAGGAGCACACCAGTACTGGTCGACCCGCAATAATAGCCGACCTATTATTAACAACGATCCAAGATGCGTGTGTGTTGTGTACCTGAACTTGTCGTTGGTTTCAGAGTGCTGCTCTAATGCGTGGCAGACACGGCTGGTCTCCAGCTGCGGTTGGCAGTTGGTTGAAGGTGACGTACGGGTCTCGAGTCGAGCCGAGCAAAAGCCGGGTTGACAAAGCACTGAACCACTCAACTTCGCACTTGAACTGCCCACCTACTCAACTCCCGTGCCGTGGCCCTGCTCGCCGATCAATCCCGCAACAGCCCAACAGCCCAGACAACACTCTCCCTGCTCCCTCCCGACGAGCAATCGAACACATCACCCCCCCGGCCCGAGTTGAACCATCAAGACTTGGTGGCATCCGCTGTATGCGCCCCGTCCCATGCCTCCATGAGCAGGGCCCCGCCCCCTCTTGCCCCGCCGTCCACAGGCACATTCTTTAACTCTAACGAGAGCACAGCGCGGAATCGCCACACACGACTAGAAATCGACAGCAGTTGTCCGTTTGCATCACCGTCAATCTCCACCCCCAACCGCCACCATGTCCGCCCTCCAGCGCAAGCTCGGCAGCGCCTCCGTCGAGCGTAAGCGCCGCGAGGAAGAAGACCCATACCGAAACTGGGACAGCCCCTGGCCGCCCGGCTACTGGCAGCGCGCTGAGGCCGCGCGCGCCAACGGCACCTGGAAGCCACGCCCGCCTACGCGCTACCCGTTCCTGCTGACCCCCGAGGGGCCCGTCTCTTCTGCCGCTCAGGTACAGGAGCTGGCGGGAATGGAGACCGCCCCTGAAGTCATCATTACGAGGCAGGTCCACGGTATTACGGGGGCGGACCAGGGCGGCCCTGACGTGACTGTATGCGATATTAGCAGGGAGGAGTGGGAGCAAATTGAGGAGAAGGCCGCCGAGTTTGACACAGGGGGGCTGAACTTCGTGGTTTTGTTTCATGGGAAGGACAGGGCGGTACGATCGGTTTCGGTCTTGAAGGAGGGTATTGTGCTCGGTGGTATAGGGAGTCAGACGGACACGGAAGGGGTGGCGGAAGGTAATGAGGCAGGGGAGGGCGAGGTGAACGATGAAAGGGACTCCGAGCGAGGTACGAGCGAGGAACAGGAGACAGAGGGCGACGATCAGGATGTGACCCATGGAGATGTGGAGGATGATACTGCGCTTGAGAGCGGGATAGGTGGTATTGAGGCCCATGGCAGGGAAGATGAGGGTGAGAAAACACACAGGGACGGTGAAATGAGTAAAAGCTCACACGGAGACCAATTGGAGGAGGATCCTGAGGCCGGCCGGGATAAGGACGACGTCGTGAGCGAAGGCGAGAGTAAGGGGATGGAGGGTAAAGTGGACAAGGAAGCAAGCGAGAACCATCGACTCTCGTTCGTTCATGATTAGGAGTAGAGTATAGGCACGGCCCAGACGCTCATTGTCAAAATGTCATGCTTAGGAGGAAGACAAGAAACGAGGCACCGCATGCCCATGCCTTGGGCTCTTTCCATCACCCTCATCAGCCAGTTTACTACTGCCTCCCCAGCGGTAGAGTACATCTACGTGTTTAATTCTAGTCCCATCATTCTTTCCCCGGCCCGATCCCGTCTCTCTCCCCGGTCCCGGTGTCTGTATTATCCTCAGCTTCCTCCCCAGCCCCATCGCCATTCCCAGGCCCCAGCATAGAGCCATAGTCCTCACCCAGAGCTCTTGCCGTATCCAAATCACCCCCTCCACCACCACCCCCCCGCTCCTCCGTGTCCCCGTTCCCATAACCATCACCATCTCGCGCCGTATCCACGCCGCATCCACGCCCACCCTTCCCCTCCCCCCTAATCACTATCGCCGACCTCCTCTTCCCAAAAAGTATTACCGTCACCCCCTCCCCCCTACCGCACGTGTTCACCACCTTCTCCCGAATCCTCATCCGCTCCTCAAACCCGACCACCCCCACCGTCATCTCCCCAACAACCCGATTCCTCAAAAATCCACCTGCTCCACTACCACAACCTCCGGATGTTCCTCCATCTCCGCAAATTCCTGCAGCGCCGCCGCCGACGAGACGGGACTGTCCGCTGCTAGGACAACGGGGTAGCGTACCGGCGGGCGGGGCCTCCAAGTGCCGTTGATGACGGCGTCGGTGGCGCGCTGCCAGGCGCTGGGGGGCCAGGGGTAGGTGGCGCGCCAGGGGTAGGTGGCGCGCCAGTGGGCAATTTCGGCGTGTTCTTTGTTGGTGTTGGCTGCCTTGGAGGGCGGCTGCGGCGAGGCGGCGCTCGAGGGTGGACATTGTGGGGGTGGTTTGATGGGGTTGGGAATGTGGTGATGAGGCTGCTGGACGGAAGAGGGGCCCGGGGGGGGAGCTAAGTTATGGTTGTGGGTATTTAAAGAAAGAAGACGGTGTTGGGAGGGAGAAAATAAAGCACTGAGCCACCTGGCCGGCTGGAGACGCAGTTGGCCGGGTGTTGGTCAGTAAGGGAAAAAGAGAGGGTCGGCAAAGGGGCACGGGATTAAGACATTCTTTGTCTGGTGTCCTACATATTCTCCCAACTAACGCTCTACTTCTGCCTCGGCACGTGGTGTTGGCCCATGAGGCGGCCTTCTCTGTCGGCGGTGCATAGCACTGCCCGCCAACTCCTGAGTAGTACATCTCACGCTCGGCCTGCCTACGTACCGTGGTGCCGACAAAACTGTGACAATATGTATTAAGTTGTAGTTATACAAAGATGGTTAAAGTTACCTGGTACATACGCCAGTGGTTGAAGTCGGGCAGGATAGGTCGGCTCTGATGTTGGACTGGTTCCCTTAGTCTGGAATCACAACCATTCCTACCCCCGGCCACTCTATGTTCTGAGTGCTGTATCATACATGGCTGGACGTAACGCTATAACTCTCTGGCCCGGCAGGTGTCCAGGTTTGTTCTCGTAACAACAGAGGGACGGTGATAGACTAAGAACGCGAGACGTTTGTGTCTGACCAGTTCTCCGCCGTAGGACACTCGCCAACGACTCTTGTTGATATTCTCATCCCCTCTCTAATTAACCCACAACACTGTCCTGGGAAACACAAGCCCGAACTAATCTTTCCCTCGGCCGTACGCTGGGTTATCACCCCCCGAGCACAAGCGACAGCCGCTCGCTATATTAAGGTCGACCACGACCGCGCAAACACTTTCGAACCGGCAGACCCCTTAATCCCCTGAGGCCCATATCGCCTCCACCCCATAAACCCCAGAAGCCCGCCGGTCCCGCCCCAGCCGGAGGCAGGCTCCCTCCTTAAAGCCCTCGAGCCTCGCCGTACTCCCGGCGATATGGCGCTTGGCTCCTAAGCCTCCACCCGGCATATGAGCGCCGCTTGGCGGTCGCGCGTTCTTCCACCAATGGCCACGCCCTCGCCCGGGCATTTTCCGCGGGCAGATCGCCGGGAAGGCATGAGTGATAGGCAGGGACAGCGCGGCGTGGGCGGTGCGGAGGGAGAGATCATCGTATGGGGCAAATCTGGTTTTAATCTATCCCATATACGCCGCAACGGCAGCCCGCAATATCGAGTTTCCCTTCCCGTCGACACCTCCGAGCGAAATTCCCTGTCTCATCCTTGTCGTCCATCCCGGCCGCGTCCCCAACTTTTTGACACCCGCGCCAACCCACGTCGACCACCCGCCCACCCAGCGGTTTTGACTCCCGACCCGGAATCCCGCCGCTGCACCCGCTCCAGTAAAGCGCCGGCTCTTGTCTGCGGGGCCCCGCGACGCCGTGTAACGGGGGCGTTCGCGGGTGTTTGGCGGGGGACGGGGGGGCCTGGGAGTTCATCTTTAGCCGCGCCACCGACGGAACGGTTAAAGCGGACGTCCAAATTTGTCTGCCAGGGGCGACGGAGGGAATGGGGGATGACGATGGGGATGGGTATGGGCCTGGGGATTGATGATATCGCATAGCATGGAGGTATATATGGCGATGCCCCTTTTCTCGATTCCCAGGCCATCGGGTTCCTGATCAGCAGCACCAACAACCCGGCTCATCGGTCTCTTCTCTTCCTCGCACCACACAACCAACCAGCGTGTTGATCCCTCCGCAACCGCCACGATGAAGGCCACCCTCGCCTTGCTCCTCGCGCCCCTGGCGGCCCTCGCGGCCCCGTCCCTCGACCCGCGCCAGGCGGCGCAGTCGATCGACAAGCTCTTCAAGGCCAAGGGCAAGCACTACTTCGGCACATGCACCGACCAGGGCCGGCTGGGCGCGGGCAAGAACGCGGCCATCATCGACGCCAACTTTGGGCAGGTCACGCCCGAGAACAGCATGAAGTGGGACCAGATCAACAACCAGCAGGGCACGTACAGCTGGGGCCAGGCCGACTACCTCGTCAACTGGGCGACGCAGCACAACAAGACGATTCGTGGGCACACGTTTGTCTGGCACTCGCAGCTCGCCGGCTGGGTCAACAATATCCGCGACAAGACGCAGTTGACCAAGGTCATCCAGGACCACATCACCACCGTCATGACGCGGTATAAGGGGAAGATCTACGGCTATGTAAGCTCATCCCCCCACCCCCCCTCTCACACACTCACTAACACTCCCAAGGACGTCATCAACGAAATGTTCAACGAAGACGGCTCGCTCCGCTCCTCGGTCTTCTCCAACGTCCTCGGCGAGGACTTTGTCGGCATCGCCTTCCGCGCCGCCCGCGCCGCCGACCCCGACGCCAAGCTCTACATCAACGACTACAACCTCGACAGCCCCAGCGCCGCCAAGCTCACCAACGGCATGGTCGGGCACGTCAAGAAGTGGCTCGCCGCCGGCATCCCCATCGACGGCATCGGCACGCAGGGCCATCTGACCAGCGGCCAGGGCAGTGGGCTGGCCGGTGCCATCAAGGCGCTCGCCGCGAGTGGGGTTAGCGAGGTGGCGGTTACGGAGCTGGATATTCAGAATAATAACGTCAATGATTATACGGCGGTTACCAAGGGGTGCTTGGATGAGCCCAAGTGCGTGGGGATTACGGTTTGGGGTGTGCGGGATAGTGTGAGTTTGCCCCCTTTCTCGGTGTTGATGGGAGCTGAGGATCGTGACTGACGGAAAATAGGACTCGTGGCGCCCGTCGGGCAACCCGCTGCTCTTCGACAGCAGCTACAACCCGAAGGCGGCGTACAACGCCATCGTCACCCTTCTGTCTTCCTAAGTGGACAGGGCTGCGCTGGACTGGACTAGCAAGGATGGGCGGGCGAGCGCAAGGCAAATTATGTTCTGTTATTAGGTACTTCTCGTGCATAAGTTGGCATCATGCCGAGGTCATGAACTACTACCCATTTCGCCATCTATCTCTATCGCTTCCAGTTTCTTGTCCGTCTGTTCATCCAAGTTGTCCGTACCAGGACAGATCTAAACACCAAAACGCTATTACCCAACTCTCAAGCCAATATCCGATACCAATCCTCTATCCAAAACTCCCCCAAGAACCAAACCGCCATCTCAAACCGTCTCCTCATTCGGAATAATCCCCGCTCCCACAGCATGCCTCACAGCCGGGTACACCGCCCGCGCATAATTACTCCTCCTCGCCAGCACATACTTCACGGTAACCTCCCCATCCCACCCCCAAATCTTCCCCGCATCATCATCAAACGCATGCAGCACATACGTCGCCGAGAAATCCATCTCCCACCCCTCCATCCCATTCCTCCGCCCGTACCCCTCCCTCTCCTCCAACCACACCAACGCATCCCGGCACGTATCCCGCATCTTCCCGTCCAAGCCCAACCCAACCATCCCGCTCACCCCGCTGCCCGCCGAAACATCCGACACCTTCGCGTGCGGCTCAAACAAGCCCGCCTGGTCCGCCGTCTCCCACGACACGGGCGCAAACGCCCGCGGGTGCACGATGAGCACCTCCCCCGGCATGGCGTGCAGACGAAAGGCGAGGTCGGTGAGGATGTCGACGGAGATGGCCCAGACCCCATTGTAGAAGGCGTCCATGCCTTTGTAAAAGATCTCGGCGAGATTCGAGTGCGGGCGGGACAGCCATACCCCGGTGTTGACGAAGCCCGTGTATTTCCGCTTGAGCGCGACCGCGCCGCCGACGACGTTGGCGAAGCCCGCGTTGCGCAGCGGGGCGAGGTCGCGCAGGGGGATGGCGTCGGTGTCGAGGTAGATGCCGCCGTGGGTGCGCAGGGCGTCGGCGCGGATGAAGTCGGATTTGGCGCCGAAGGTGTCGATGGGGGTGTTTGTGGTGGTGAGGGTCGGGTTGGGGATGAAGTTGGGGGTGACGTTGGGGATGGCGAGGATGCGGCGGGTCCAGGGGTCGCCGTGGGTTTTGGCGTGGGCCCAGACGGAGGGGGAGGCGTCGGTGTGGATGTAGATGGTGGTGGGGTTGAGGTAGAGGTGGGAGGAGTAGACGGTGATGAAGACCTTGAAGGAGAGCGAGAGGGTGGTCGGGTCGGCGAGGAGCCAGATGTAGTGGACGATGTTGGGGATGGGGGCGGCGGTGTCGGGCTTCGGGATGGAATCGAGGTGGTCGCAGGCTTGGGAGAGGGGCGTGACGGGGAATTTGGTGAGGGCGGGGAGGCGCGGGCGGAAGGGGAGGACCGAGGTGAAGTCGACGCGGATGAAGAGGACGAGCAGGGCGGTTGCGACGAGGGCGAGGAAGACCCCGTTGCGGCGCCACCCGCCGCGGCTAATGCGCGCCATGGCGCTGGCAGCCGAGCGACCCATTACCTAGTTATTGGCGGCTGTCGGGAGCTGCGCGGGCGGGAATGGGAGCGGTCGCGTGTGCAGGTGCGTGTGGGGAGGGTCGGTCGCGTGAGGTGGTGGATTGACGCGATGGAAAGAGGAGATCTCTCGGGGCGAGCCAACGAGAGAAAATGGGCTCGGGCACCTGTGGCGACCATGGCGCGGGCAGACCCTGCCATTTGTCGCTCCCTCAGCCTCAGCGTTGGCTGTGCTTGGTTGAGTTGGAACTTGTGTCCAACAGCCAAGCGTGGCAGTTGAATTGGGCCTGGGTTGGACCCTGAATGCAGTGCTTTTTTTCGTCCCTGCCAGCGCTTGGTCCTGTCAATGTCCAACAACACCCCACCCCCGAATCCTTGCAGCCGAGACCCCTGCCGTGGCGCCGTCCCCGCTGGCCCCAGCCCTACCACAGTGCCGAGCCAGGCCCGCGTCACGCTAACCGCCAGGCAGCCGCATTCTGGACGACTGGACCAATGGGGCCTGCAGCGTCAGCGTTGCTTGGTGCCCCGGCTCCACGCCCAAACTCCAAAAAACATCGAATTCGGCCGAATCAGGGGATTCAGCAGCTTCTTGGCGTCGACTTCGGCCTCACCAAGACCCCGCGATCTGCGCACCTCTCACGTCAGCGCCCAACTGGTGAGACCATCGACCCATCGTCAGTCGGGTGCTGCTCGCCCGAGACGACTACAAAAATGGCATCAATGCGCTCCCAGTCTCCAGGTATCCCCTGGCATCGAGGACGACCTTCAATCTTGCTGTGTGGCTCCGTTGGGCAGCTTTCCCTTCGTTTCTTGTACCCCTTTTGAGAACCGTCAGTCGGCTCGGATAGCCCGGGACAGACACCATGGACAAGGCCACCCGCAACCTCTACGACGAGGCCCTCGCCCGCTTCCGCCAGGATGCCGCCGACCGCCACTCCAGCCCCAAGGATGCCGAGCTGCTGGCCGAGTTCCTGCGCGAGCGTGCCACCCCCGAGGAGACCAAGAAGGCCGCCGAGCTCCTCCAGGGTGACGCCGGCAAGAAGTATGGCTCCCGTAAGCTGGGCGATGTCGAGATCCCCGAGTCGTGGATCGCCAACATCATGGGCAACATCGAGAACTTTGTTGCCGCCGGCGACTTCCTCACCAAGAACGCCCCCGAGAGCGTCGGTATGGCCTGGTATGCTGTCAAGCTCACCCTGACCGCCATCCACTCCAACTACGACCTCTACACCTTCTTCGGCTCCGGCCTGAGCGACATCAGCGAGATCATGATTATCGTGCGCCACTACGACCGGCTGTACGACGAGCGGTCCAAGCCCCAGTGGAAGCCGAGTCCGCTGGTCGAGAAGCTGTTCCAGGACGTCATCAGCGCCTACGCCGCCGTTCTGGACTTTTCGTTCGCCATCAAGCGCCACCTAACAGCAGGGTCGCTAACCCGCATCAAGCATGGCTTCAAGGACTTTTTTGGGCTGTCCAAGGCCAAGTTCGAGGACAAGCTCAACACCGTCGCCACACTCAAGAAGAAGATCCTCGAGGAGAGCCAGGGCGCCTTCCAGGACAAGACCCTCACCCAGCTGCACAGCGTGTCGACTGTGTTGGCGGGCATCGAGGGGACTGTCCGCCACATCCAGAGCTTTCAGGACACCCAGAGGAAGCTGCACGAGGATGCCATGATGAAATTCGACCTCCTGTTAAGAGGCTTGGACGATATCAAGGCGTCGACCAAGCGCAAGTCGCAGTGGGACTATGCCGTCCAGGATTTCCAGGCCTTCCAAGAGACTCTTAGTCCACTAGGAGGTTCCTTCAAAGTCCTCGGCGACACCATCGACGCCATCCACCCCGGCACCTGCCAGTGGGTGTTTGAAGAGTCCCGCTACACAATGTGGGCCGACGCAGCCGACGACGCCCTACTCTGCATCACCGGCCCGGAAGGTCAGTCCCCTTTCCCCCCCTATTCAATCTGATCCCCAACTAACCCCCGTAGGCTCGGGCAAATCCTACGTCGTCGCCTCCATCACCGACCGCGTCACCCGCGCCTCCGACGCCACCACCACCCTCCTCTACGTAACCTGCAGCCCCTCCACGTCCACCGCCCTCACCACCACCCAATCCTTCACCGCCGACTCCATCTGCCGCACCCTCCTCTCCCAGCTCTACGACCTCGCCGTCCAGCCCGGCGAAGAGCACGTCAGCCTCCTCGAGGCCTGCAACACCGTCTTCAAAAAAGCGAAATCCAAAAACGCCGCTCTCCCCGCCCACATGCGCGCAGCCGACAGCGACGGCCTCCCCGAGTTCGCCGACGGCTTTGCCCAACTGGCCGCCCTCCTCAAGAAGAACATCGTCCTCGTCCTCGACGGCCTCGACCGCAACTCCCTCGACGACAAGAACCAAGAAGAGCTCCTCCGCAAAACCCGCGGCCTCCTGGCCGCAGTGGCCGAAATCCCCCACATCACCCTCCACATCCTCATCGGCTGCGCCTCCGCCTCCAAACTCTTCAACGACCTCGACCTCGCCCCCGACGAGTACATCAACGTCGAAGACAGCAACACGCCCGACATCGACCTCGTCCTGACCCACGCTTTGCGGGACATCCCGGGGCTTTCACCCTCCGAACAGGCCACGGCGAAAACCGCCATCCTCGAAAAAGCCCGCGCGCGGTTTTTGTACGTGCGCGATACCGCCATCCCGTTCATGCGCGAGCCGTTCCAGCGGCCGCTGGCCACCCGCCTCGAGGCGCTGCCCGACGGCGCGAGCGATGTCTACACCAAGGCGCTGGCGAAGATGAGCGGGAATTATCTGGATCTGTTGCGCACGGCGCTGACGTGGACGGTGTTGGCGCCGGAGTTTCCGGGGCTGCCGGTCGCGAGGGAGGTGATGGATGCTTTTCAAGGGGTTTGGGATGTTGAGGAGACTGGGGAGGAGAATGACGACGAGGAGGTGGAGGAGGAGTTCCCGCTTACCTCGAGACTCGAGATCGAGCAGCTCCGCGCGGCGACGGATCCGTTTCTGAGGCTGTATCCCGCCGCGGATGGGAGGGTGTGGATTGTCGAGTCGGATGCGTTGGCGGTGGCCGAGTATTTTGTGAAGACGACGGAGGAGGTGAAGGAGCTGGAGAAGGGCGCGGGGGAACATGATCATCTGTGTGTGAAGTGCGGGTCCACGAGGGCGGCGGCACGGCCGGTGTATGTGGATCGGAAGGAGGGGCATTTGGAGATGGCGTTGGCGTGCTTGAGACATTTGAATCATCGGGGGTTTCAGAGACGGGCGGGGTTGTTGGGGGGTGGGAGTGACTCCGATGACGGGGAGGGGAGTGAGGGCGGTGAAGAGGAGGAGGGGGGTGAGGAGGGTGAGGAAGGCGAGGGTGAGGTGGAACAGGCTGAAGAAGGAGAGCAGGTTGAGGGGACCGAGAATGGAGGTGAGGACACCAACGTCGACGCCGAACCAGAGACCGAGGCCACAGGTAGCAACAACGGCTTGGACGAAGAAGACGACGAGGGCTACGTCACCGAGGACTCCATCGACGATGAGGACGCCACAAAACCCGACATCTACGACCCCATCGACGAGCTTCAGGCAAGCCCTGCCGACGACAGTGACGATGAGATGTCCAATCGCATCCGTTACGAGCTCCAGTACTGGCCCTGGCACATCCGCAATGCCGAGGCGCTGTGGCCGGAAGAGGAGCGCCATGACAACGAGAACTGGAAGGCCCTGATGTCTGAGCTCGACAAACTCGTCTTCGACACCCCCGATGTGTTCACTGCCTGGCAGGACAAGTTCCCCGAGCCCGAGGCCGGCTGGGAAGACCTCTTCCAGCTCGCCAGCGGTCCGCACAAGCCACTGCATGTGGCCGCTTACCTCGGCTTGACCAGCTGGGTGAAGCACCTTCTGGGCCGCGGCGAGGAGCTGAACGGGCTGTCCGAGGGCTACACCGCGCTGCAGGCTGCGGCGTGTTCAGGAGGGCCGCTGGCGACTATGGAGTTGCTCTTGAAGGCCGGCGCCGATGTCAACGCCGAGAATGGCGCCAACCGCAACGCGTTCCATCAGTGGATGCTCTGCGGGGAGATTACGGTCGAGGGCGTGCAGCTGCTCCTGGATCACGGTGCGGACCCGCGGGTCACATCGTCGCGGGATCACCACACCGGGTTGCAGTACTTTGCCAACAGGGGCGACGACCCGGCCGTGCTGGAGCTACTCCTCGCTCACGGGGCGGATATCAATGCCCTGCACCCCGAGGATAGCGATAAGCTCCCGGCCCTACACGTCCTTCTCCTACGGCGCGAAGTCCCTAGGCCGCTCCTCGAGGCCTTTATCAAGAACAACGCCGACACAAACTCCGAGAACGCAGTCTCAGCCCGGCCTCTGCAGATGGTCTGCACCAACGGTCAACTCGAAAACCTCAAGATTCTCCTCCAGTCCAAGGTCCTCGAGATCGACGACCCGGATATCCAAGGAACAACCGCCGTGCACGAAGCCGCCTTCTCCGGCTTCAACAAGTGTGTCTCCGTCCTCCTCGAGCACGGCGCTGACCCCGATGTGCCCGACAAGCTCAACCGCACGGCCTTGCACAACGCCGCCCGCCGCGGGCATGTCGAAACCGTCCGCGTCCTCCTCAAGTACAGCAAGCAGCCCAACCTCCTCGACAAGCATGGCTGGTCGCCCCTCTTCACCGCCTGCCTCGGCAAAGAAGAAGCCACCGCCGTCCTCATCCTCGACGCCCTCATCGCCCTCAACCTCCCTCTCTCCGAAATCAACCCCCTCACCCGCAGCAACCGCACCGTCCTCCGGCAAGCCGCCGACCGCGGCTTCACCACCGTCGTCTCCAAACTCCTCTCCCTCTCCCCTCCCCTCCCCTCCCTCA
>FTEL01000008.1_pt1 | contig 32109 bp, 44 predicted proteins | sample 1658911 | NCBI WGS metagenome assembly FTEL01 (sample SAMEA3914869, study PRJEB12502) | metagenome | biome: forest; material: soil | place: USA | collected 2012-03-12 | depth 0.1 m
GGGTTGTGGTTAGGTAGGGGGGAGGTTTGGGGTGTGGGAGTCATTGGTTGTGGGTGCATTGGGGTTTTCGGGTGCATTGATAGGGAGTTGATTGATTGATGAAGAAAAGATGTTATTTGTTGGTTGGTTTGTGGACGTCTTTGAAACGCGTCAGCATCTTAGCATTTGCGACTCGTAGGTATCTTAAGCTCGTTGACTTGACGACTCGGTTGCAACAGGACAGTGACTGGAAAGTACCGAGGTACGGGCTACCTAGGGTGATCGGAACCGGGGGTGTGACTTACCTACGGCGTCCCAATCTAGATAGTTGCCTGTAACCGAATTGTGTCCCTCCCGTCCATCATGTGTGCCAATGACAAACCTCATTTCCGGATTCTGTTCGAAAACCGGCACGATAATCGGATATTGATCCACCTCCCCTCGATGCTCTACTGCATCGTCCGAAGTCAAATCGAATTCAAACACGTCCTCCACGCTCGGAACTAGCGGGTGTTGGGCTCGGAAAGCATGGTCAAGGAAGCGCGGCCGTGAAGCCCGTCTATGTCGAGGTCTTGGAGCGTAGTGCTTAACGGCAGCAGTACGTTTAATATAGAATCCCGACCTGGTAGGGCGGCGGCAAGACCGTTCATGAATTGCCCGACTGTTGGGCTAGCCGTAGCGCTGGCTCTTGGAGGAACAGAGGGCATTTTCAGAACCAAGGGTTAGGGTTATCATCTGCATCATCATTATCGCCACCATCATCGCCAACCTCGCCACCGCCAGAACACCAGCACCCGGTCCAGCTGACATTGCTGTACCTTGGCCAGCTGAAGGCCCTGTAGGAGATCTCAGCTAAAGGTCGTAGAGGGAGGCCTCAAAGATGCTGGAAGGTTGGGCACCAGGCACATAAAAGGCCCAGGAAATCACCCGAGGAACAGGGAGGGGGAGACACCGATATCAGAAGGAGAGACATACTCGAGCTTCACTCAATACACCACTATTGCAACCATACTGCTTGTTAACCACTTGTTCATTCATGCCCATTTTAACCGCTAGATCCAACACCTCTTTGGAGACGCGGGCAGAACGTCGCAACGGCCGCGAGGTCTGTGGCTAGCCATTCGAAGAGATAGAGGTCCCCAAGTTCGGGCAAGAGATTTTGAATAATTCCTTGGGGTGCTACGCCATCGCAGAAGCCGACTCGTAGGTACGCCACGGCTGGGGCGTGGCGTAGGAGGGGCGTGAAGGATGCCCTCTCGAAGCTATCGGCACTCAAGTCGGGGTTTTTAGATTGTGCCTCAATATATCGTAGCGAACCGAGAGCGAAGGAGCCAGGCAGCAGGGCCGTATACGACAGGACACTAGGGGCACTCCCTTCATATAGGTATAGGTGCTCCGAGAGGGAGAGGACGAGTTTCCGGACGGCCGGAACTTGGCAGAGTAGTTAGCATATCGATCAGCATCGACTTGGAGTCGACCGGGTCGGATACTAAGTCCGGGAGGAGGCTAGGCCTAATCGCTGTCCCTCTTGGAGAAGAAAACTCGCCTGCGACGCCGAAAGGGTAGAAGCATCCCAGGCGCTCCCGATAGTGAGATGTCTGAGATGGCCGGCAGTATGACTAAAGCGGTGGCCATGTGTGCGGCGGCTGTGTCCCTGTCACTTCAAGTTCAGGGGGAGGGGGGAGGCGGTTTTCGGGATGGGTCTTGGATTGTTATTGGTGGAACCGGGCAAGCAGCCAAGTAGCTAGGTAGCCAAGCAGGACAGCAACTCACGTACTAGGTAATTGGTGATGATATCTTACCGGCTGTGCCGTGTTGTTCGGTCTGGCCGACTTGGTCTGGTGTGGTTAGTCTGGTGTTGTCTGGTGGGTGGTGTAGCGTAATCAACCAACACCAACCAACTGACACTGAAGAAGGAATCGAGAGGCGCAGCACAGCACGTGCACACGCTCAGACCACTCCTTTCTTGTCGGATCATTCCGGGGTTGGCGCGCATTCAGGACAGGTGTGAGTGAGATAGTGTTAGCAGAAAAGCGGCTGGTCTGCAAGGGCTTTGGGCGGTATGTGGTAGGAAGCACGGACGAAAACTAACTAGGGATTCTCACTGCTAGCCATTGCTGGACCCCCGGGACGCCTTCTCACTACAAACTCGGAGTGCTACGCGATCTAAGACCAAATTACAACCAAGAGGACGTAGTTCCCAACACCACTTGGACGGCCATTCTTAACGAATACTTCCTCAGGGGGATTCTTATTGGAGAGCCGCATCTCTACTGCGTCGACAGGCAGTCTTACAGTAGGCCGGTGCCAGGCCATCGTAGCGCCTACAAGCCGGATGTCATCATCGTCAAGGTTCAGACCACGGTCGCTCCTCCGCCAGGAGCACCGGCCGGGACACAGGCAGTGTCCGTGTCCGGGGACATTCTCTGGGTCGAGTACAAGGCACCCAACCACGACACCCCGGGCCAGTGGAAGAACTTGATCGAGGAGGCCTCGGACGGGCTGGTAGCGGCGTATCCTACCCGTATGCTCTTCGTTATTTTCGCCGTCGGCTTGAAGTGGATGATATTCAAGTGGGACCCCTTGAACCCCAGCCTATCGCCGCTTCAAGTACTGGGAAGCAACCATAACGTTGCGTGGACGTTACGTCCGGAGCTCCGCTACGATTCGTCTCTTACCGGCCAGTCGCACGTCACCCCATGGAACAATGAGTTCATTGACACCACAGCGGCCTACTCGCTCGACTACTGGATGATGCACCGGAGCAACAGGGGCAACACCATCCTGACCTTGTACGACTTGCTGCTACTTGACAGGTTAATGGTTCACCTCGTTCAAACCAATTTTGTAGGAGCCAATCCCCCCCGAGTTCCAGTAAATTTTGGCTGTTTGGTGTGCCACGTGGATGCGGGCGCTGGAAGCCCATGTCCGTCTCCACCGTCCCCGTCCCTGTCCAGCGATTGAGAATGCCCGCGGCAGGCCCGCGGGCAGGCCAAGTCAGAATGGCATGTTCTGGGCTCGGCCCAGTGTGTTTCTGTACGTTGTCAATGGTGTGTTGAGCAGCGTAATGGCAGCGAAACGGTTACAGCTGTGTTAAGTGGTACGAGATAGACGGTCTGAAAGATAGTCTCGGTGTTTGGCATGACGTCCTCGTCTAGGCAAATCCAGTCCAGTAATATAGATTCCTTCCTGCTTGAGAGATAACGTACTTGATAAGCGAGTGACCAGAACAAGCGAGTGACCACCTCTAACAAAATTGAGTGGCGCTGTGCGAGATAACACAATAAGAAATTGTTAAAGCCTTTAGCAATTTCTTAACGTATTTTAGCATGCAACCCCACCAAATTTTGTTAGAGGTGGTCACTCGCTTGTTCTGGTCACTCGCTTATCATATACGTTACAGACATTGTTGCCTGGTGTTAACGTGTGAAATCGAGACTACCCAGTGCACCCGTTGATGGCTACGAAAGAGTGCCATATTATCACGGGCTTGTGACGGGCACCAAGGTCAGGTCAGCTCGTACATACAAGAATGATGTTGCACGACAAGAGCAAGAACAAGATCAAGAGCTAGATACAGGCACGAGCTGCCTCCAGACCTTAAGTACTAGAGCGGCATTCGCATGGACACATATGCATAGACATAACCACAGGCCTGCGCACAGGCATGTGGCATAACCGTGAGGACAGGAACGGGGAATCCTGGGACAAAAGGTAGATCTTAGCAGAGATATTATAAGCTAGAGAGGAGCGGCACATCAGATGTTGCATGCGCCGAGGGGCAGTGGTTTCGTTTATAACGGTCTCAGGAGTGTATTTGCAACTCTCTTATGACGACTCTACGAGTATAACTAAGCTTGAAGAAAGGAAAAGGAAAGAAGAGAAAATGACTAGCACGCCATGTTGGTTTCTGTCTGCCCAGCCGGGAGCCATGGGTGAAAAGGGGCGGGCGTGATGGGGTCATTGGTGGAGTCCGTTGGCTGGTTGGCGTTCAGGGGTCAGGGTTGGTCGAGGGTCATCGAGACCTACTCCGTATGCACGGCTCAGCCCGTTACAGAAGTAATCAAGTCGTTCCTCCCACGTCTTGTGCATCCATTCCAGCCAACGCGCGGCCCGTTACACGCCCATTCAGGCTAAAGGCTAAATTCCACGCCTCGGATCTGGCTTGCCTTCCCCGGTATCCTCCCTCCCACCACCTTCACCTGTTCCCAATACCGCTGGATGCTACCTCGAGGTCACAAAACCTGGTACCAGGGCCAGGGGTTATCGCACCGAACTGGAAAGCGTACGTGGAACCAGGACGCCCGTCATGCAACATACCCCGTTCCTGGGGCGCCACACCCCACACATCCTTGAAGCTCGGATATTATCTACGACCGCAACCCTATGCGCACTTCCAAGATCACGGCCTACCAAAATAGCAAGATCGGAGCGATATGCTGGGCTCTACCCTGGGAACCCCCTGTTCCCGAGGGCTACTCAATACGTCTGTTACGTCCTCTCATGCAACTAGCGCCAGCCCTCGCCTCGCAGCCGGGCGAAAGGCTCAGCTCGCTCCCCGCGGAATCTGTAATAGGAAAAGGAGTACGGAATATGGCAGCTCAATGCGGCTGTGACGGCCAGTTCGAGCCCCATTGCTTGGCGGAGGAGCGGAATGCAACCGATGGACCACGCTACAAGTCACAGTAGCAACCGGTCGTGGGGAACCACAAAGCTTACATCACCCCGGATTTCCATTGCTTGTTTTTACACGTCACAGGGGGGGTATATCCGGGGGTAGAGGGTTCGAGTATGTAACTGGAGTGCCCGTCAACCTCCCTCTGCTCCTCCTCATACCATCTCAGCACTCCTCTTCCAGAGCCCAAACAGGTCTTCGCCACCACCAATCTCCCTCAAAGGCATATCACCACCGTCAACATGTGGCCCTCTCCTAAGATCGCTTTCCTCCTCATGACGGCGCACTCGTTGCTCGTCAGCGGCTCGCCCATCGACTCCGAGGCCGTCGAGGGCGCCGTCCTCGGCAAGCGCGCGTGCCCCGCGATCCACGTCTTCGGCGCCCGTGAGACCACCGCTCCCGCCGGATACGGCACCGCCGGCGTCGTCGTCAACTTGATCCTCGCCGCCTACCCGGGCGCTACGTCCGAGGCCATTGTCTACCCGGCCTGCGGTGGGCAGTCCAGCTGCGGGGGTGTCGCGTACGGTGACTCGGCGAGGCAGGGCACGGCTGCCGTTGCGTCGGCTGTCAACAGCTTCTACTCGCAGTGCCCGACCACCCAGCTTGTGCTGGTCGGCTATTCTCAGGTATCTCACCACGCCTCTCTGAAGACGTGGCAGGACAGGACAGCCAGCTGACATGCACAAGGGTGGCCAAATCATGGACGACGCCCTCTGCGGTGGCCCCGACACCAACTCCGGCATCACCACTACCGCCTCCCCCATCAGCGCTGGTGCCCTCGGCCAGATTAAGGCCCTCATCGAGATGGGCTCGCCGCGTTATGTCGCCGGCCTCTCTTACAACGTCGGCACTTGCGCTGCCTATGGCGTTAGTTATCATCGCCCAGCCCCCACAGCCCCAGGCTCGATCCGAAAGCTGACTTGCATGACTTCCAGTTCGCCGCTCGCCCCTCGGGCTACGTCTGCGGTGGCAGCCAGGGCTCCAAAATTAAGAGCTACTGCGACTCGGCGGACCCGTACTGCTGCACGGGCAACGACGCCAACGTGCACCAGGGGTATGGCACCGAATACGGCGCGGCGGCCCTCGCCTTCGTCAAGAGCAAGCTCAGCAGCACCAGCTCTGGCGGCACCACCACCACCACCTCGGCGTCCTCGTCGCAGACCAGCAGCAGCACCACCGGCTGCTCGGCTCTGTACGGCCAGTGCGGCGGTACCGGCTGGACCGGCGCTACTTGCTGCTCGTCGGGCACCTGCAAGTACTCCAACGCGTGGTACTCGCAGTGCCTGTAAGCGGAGGCGAGCGTTTGGAAGGGGATTTTTAGGGTCTGGGAGATTCAGCCTGATGAGGGGCTGGGCTGACTTGGGAGAGAATGGGGGAGGACGAATTCATGTATGCCCTGCTGGTTCATTGTGCAGCCCCGTGCAGTATCAGGTGGGGACCGCGACAAGCGGCTGCAGAGGTGTTCCTTCCACTGGCTGAAGTTTTCGTGGCCCTCGAGCTTGACGATGGTGGAGGGATTGTACCTGGTCATATTGAACTCGTTGTTGCTGCCCTGGTTATGACGTTGTATCAGCGGTCGCGAACCTGCAAACGATGAGATTGGGGGGGGGGGGGTGGTTGCCAACCTTGGAATAGACTTTGGGAAGTTAGAAGCTTTGGGATTGGTGTTGGAGGTAAAAGAAGGTGAAGCGTGAGAGGTGAAGCGTGAGAGGTGAAGCGCGGGAGGTGATGTGTGGGAGGGAACGCGTTGGGTGGAAAACCTCCGGTTGGAACTGCTGAAGGAAGGAACCTCGGTAAATTAGAAATGTGCCAGGGTTGAGTGTCAAAGTTGGCTATTCGTATTGTAAAGCAAACTGGCAAATGTTTGGCTTGGCATTTGCTTTGTGGGCAGCCCTGGCATGACCCAGATGCGAGTGAAGGGGTCCGAGGAAAGCGGGCGTGACACGGGCAAAATGCTCCAGGGCCAGCAAGGAAGGAACGCGGTAGCCGTCTCGTCTGTCAGAGCACACACTCTGGGAGTCTCTTCAATCAAGAAAAATGCCACAAGACGCGGTCCCATTGAGCAGATCATGAAGTTGTCTCTGGTCATACAACGGAACTGAACCTTAACCTCCCAAATCCATCGCCCGTTGGGCTGTCTGCTGCTTGCCTCCTTATACCGTCCAACTTCCCACGCGCTTCGCTTGCTCCTCGGCGCCTGTGCGCTGTTTGTTTCCCTCCGCGGTCGTGCTGCCTCTGCTGTGACTGTGGCTCGGTTGCGACGCATTGATCTGACGCCGGGAGCGTGCGGTTTGCTGTGTCCGTCTGACGTCGAGAGCGTGTGGTGTGCTGTGCGATGTAAATGCGCCCTCGCTTCGCAGTCTCGCCTCCTTTCCCAGCCTTGCGAGTTTCTTTCTGCGGTGCCCGTGACATCGTCACTCGAGACGTCGACGCCCAACGTGATGCTCCACCCGGCTCCACGTTTGCTGCTCAGAAAATGCCTAGAGGAACTCTCTAGAGTTCCGAAAGGTTCCTGATACCGGAAGCCTGGGGAGGCTGGTGGTACTGGTGATGATCAAACGATACTTGTGTTCTGATTGACTCTGTGGTGGTTGCATCGGGAGCGCAACGGTGATGCGCGACCCTGCACGAGGATATTCCCAGCACAGTGGGTCCGCATGTTCATGCCCCACACATGATCCTTATCTAATCGTACAAAATCCTTATCTTATGCCTGGAGGAACTCTCGAGAGTTCCGAAAGGTTCCTCATGCCTGCCTTTGCCTGTCGGGAAAATCTTTCCCTTTTTCCAACGGGTGCCACTAAAACCCCACTAACCCACTGAAAACCCGCTGAAAAAACAGTGCTTGAGCTTGTATTTCGGACTGTAGTTCTGTTATCCTGTCCGGAGGACAATTTTGCTCTGAAACTTTTGTAACTAGTTTGAAGAGGTTCCGACATGCCTATAGGGTAAAACGGAGTATGAATACTACTACTACTACTACTACTCACAGCAGCCATTAGTAATAGTTCTAGACCGGTATATAGTTATTGCGTTTTGGTATGCGAAGAATACTGAACCGCAAGTTAAATCGACAACCAAGTGGGATACTATATTACAAACAAAATGTAAAACTCGCTGTTCTGGTCGCCGAATTTGGCAGGGCAGGGCCGCCATTTTCGGGCGCCTCGACAGTGCGGGGAGTTTGTCGCAGCCAGGTACTTGGTACCTCCAATCAATCCATCAGCGGATCCATCGCCCCACCGCCTTGCCCCACCCTCCAATGAGCATCCCAGTCTTGGGCGGTTGGTCCGTGAAAGCAGCTCCTGCGATCCGGGAATCCGTTTTCTTCAACCTCACATCCATTTTCGGCTCCCCAGTACAGCGGCGCAGCGTCGCAACCAGATACAAAATGGCTTGCCTCGCTCCTCCCATCATTACCGGCCTGTCGACTGCCATCGATAGCCCTCGACGCTCAACACCAGGCACCGCACGCAAAACCACCCACCGCTCAGGCCGACCACAGGCGAGAAGGCCGTGTACGTGAATCTACAGTGTACGCTCGCCCTTTTCCCTTTCCCCTTCTCCCTTCACTCCCCTCTCCGACATAACTAACAAGACACAGTCACATGCAACATCGTAGGACGCCGCTCAAGTTCCACTAAACACCCGACGCCATTGCCATGCCAGCACGTCGCCTGCCGCAACCGCTCGCAGATCGCAATGCGGAGTTCGTCCGGCAGTTCACTGCGAAACAGCGAGAGGCCGAGGACCGAATTGCGAAACAGCCAAAGCCGCTCACGGCCGACGAACGCGCAGCTCTCCGCGAGCAGCTCGACAACACTCAATTCCTTCAGCCCGACTATGCCGATACGACCAAGGTTAACATCGCCGGCCTCCTGCGAAAATGGAAGAGGTAACCAGATCACTATTCCTACATTCTACTAGCATTTTTGCTAATAAACCTACAGATACTGTACCTTTAACAACTTTGCGTACTGGCGAGAGGCAATCATGGTCGCCAAGAAATCGACGGCAATGGATTTTCTCGACTATATTTGTCAAACATACCGGATCGGGTCGTAGGGCACGTCGTGGGAGTATTTCCGCCAGTACAAGCAGCTCTCCGCTAGTATCACAGGCCGCTTTATGGACAGGAACGACAGCAAAGAAATCAAGAAGGTAAGTACCCTCGCCTACCCCCAACCAATATAGTAGCTAACACGCCTCGCAAGTAGCACGATGCTATCTTGGTTCGTAGGCACAACCTGCAGCCACCAAATGCCCTTGGAAAAGATATCGTAAACACAGACACACTGCTGGTCATACTGACCTTCAACATCCGGTACGATACCGGCATCTTCGCTTAGGAGGGGTACCGTATCCAACTGTCGGGGTACTACCTCGGCCTCGCGTTCACAGGGGTACGGCCAGCCGAGTTTGTGGACAGAGAGAAACAGGCCGACGATAAGGAGTGTCTGGAGATCTTTGCCCAGAGCGTCATAAAGAGCATCCCTCACGACGAAGACGAGGCGTCCAACAAGCATTCTAGGCTGCTCGAAGAGATGATCTCGCAAGAGTACGAGGGTCGTGGACGCCTAAAGGCGCTCTGTTACGAGGACATCCTGCTGATGGTCGTCTGCTATCCGGAAACTAGCGAGGATACCCTCGCTATATACATCAGACTCGCGCACTATAAAGGGATGGACAACAAGCCGAAGCCGTAAGTGACTGCCTCTTGCTCTTTAACATCTCGGATTTAACCATCTCTCTAGGACGATCTTCTTCTTTACCCCTGCTAGGAGGTTGATCTTTTGTTTTATCAGCGTCATCGTCAGCCTCGCAGTACACGACGGCGCGTTTACCATATCGAAGTTCACCAGCGCCAGAGAGGTCTTCCAGGCAAAGAACCGGGGACCGGTCAAGAGTTCTGCCTTACGCTGGAAAGAGGAGTAGCTCAAGCGGCCTGTCTTCCGCTAGTACGACGAGTCCACTGTACAGGAGGAATCCGACGAGCGGAAGCCTCTTCCATACTACAAGCTTCATTACGATATAGAGCGGCAGTCGCTCGACGCCGGAGAGGAGAACAAGATCGAACCAAAGGCCTGGCGTAGAGGAGCGGCCAACGTGGCGAACGGTACGTTTGTCCTATCCCCGGAGCAGCCTCGTTCTAACAGCACGTAGCCAAGGCCACCGAGGCCGTCCGCGACCAGATAATGCGCTACGACCCGGGGTAGGCCACGTTCAACAACGCATATCTCAACGAGAAGGTCGGGTTCTACCTCCAGAACGCGTTCTTAGACGAGCCGACCGAGGACAGCCTGCTCGTAATGCTCTCGTATATCGGCCTTATGCGCGACCCCCGGGCGAGTAAAGACATAGTTCCCGACGAGGTCTGGGAGCTGATACCGTCCGATCCGCAGATCGAAGCGATAAAGGCGGAGAGGGTACGGCTCAAAGGCGGCCGGTACCGGATCAAGGGCTCGGAAAACGAGGGCCAGATTCGACAACTGACCAAGTTGATCGCGACCAAGGAGCAATAGCGGAAGACGGCCATCCGGCGAGAGTACCGGAAACATTATTTTTACAACCGCCCGACCTGGGACATAGAGGCCGACGGGCAAGAGGAGGAGGAGTACATCGAGCCGGCCGTCGACCTGCAGATCCCCGAGCGCGCTCGGCTCGCCGAGATCCTCTACAACCAGCCGGACAACCTGCGCCCCGCAGGGCTCCTCGAACTCCGTATCCAGGCGGCCGAGTTAATGGTCATCCTGTGCGGCAAACGGGAGACCGCGAGGCCGGGCCGTATCCGACGGAGGGCACAGGCGTAGGCCGACGTCACGGTGAAGGAGGAGTCTCCCGGGCCGGGTCCCTTTCCGCTCCTGATGGACAAGAAGCAATGTCCGTACTGCATCGGAGATGAGACCCTGTCCTATGAGGAACGGACGTTCAAGTACTGTCGACCGGCGGTAATGTACGACCATTTCGACAAGAAGCACGCGCGACAGCTGGGCAGCACGAGGCAGATGTCGTGCAACCACCCGGGGTGCAAGAAGGAGGCGCTGGAGTTCAAGCACCTGAACCATTTCAAGAACCACGTAGAGAGTATCCACGGCGTCAGGCTCCGGGCCTGAACGGGGAGGGGAGGGGTGAAGGATCTGGCAGTAGGGGACAGGCAGGGAGCAGCAGAATATCAGATGGAAACACAGTCATAGGTTTTAACGCAAGAGCAATAGAGGCCCATTAGATTCTTTCCCTCTGCCTCCTCAATTGGCGGCAGCCTTCCCTCCCCAGATCAATCTCTTCCCCAGACCCAAACTCCTCCAGCCACCCAAACACCCAGCCTCACCTCTCCCTCCTGCAACGCGTTTTCCAAAGAGCGACATCCTTTACGGCAGCCCTTGGCAAAACCACAGCCCCCACTCTCGAGCGTTGCCACGTGGAAAGATCAACGCTTAACCAGACAAGGCAGTCGCGATCCTAGCCCAGCCGAGCTCACCACGTACGTTGGTTGCAATCCCAGCCTGCAAACTCTGTACTTTTCTCACCAAACTGAAGCCAACAACAGTGCCAGCCTCCGCCGACCGACCAAAACCCACTACGAACATCAGCACAACCATGGCGCCCCCGCTCACCGGAGTAAGAAACGCAAAAGGAGACCAGAGGGAACTCTGGGGCTAACAATTCTGCCTTAGATAGAGCCCCAGGAATTCGAAAGCGTCAAGGACAAGGCTGTGTCCCAACTCACGTACGGGAGCAATGAAAACTGCGACACCAAGACCATGGCACTCGAGATCGCCTGGCTCAACGACCGCTACCGCGGCCAAGGTGTTTATTGCGCCTTGCTTGGAGTGCAGGGCTTGGACCTCGAAGCCTTCCCTGCGCCGCAGGTCAAGAAGACATTTTTGTTCCACCAACACCAAGGAATCTGGTCGGTTGCGTGTGTCGAACGCTGGACGGACCAGGTTATCATGTTTGACGGCACCTCAAAGAAACCTAGCAACCGCCTCAGCGAGGACCAGCACAGAGGCATTCGACTGCAGCGTCTGCATCAAGCCGTCAAAGACCAGCTTGCCCAGCTGGGCATGCCCGATGGGGTCTACGTACGCCAACACAAGATCGTCAGCCACGCGAACAAGACGTATTCCGCCACCAGCTGCCTGGCTTGGGCGGAGGCAAAGTTCTGCCGCTGGCCGATCGGCCACTTCTGGAAGGAGTTTGAGCACCCTTGCTGGATGCCATCCGCCGAAACCTGCAGCGAGGTTGCTGAGATGATCATCAACGGTGAAACAGACTGGAGCGACGTATTGCGGGAGCGGGCACGCAGGGCAAACGCGGCACGACTGACTGGAGCTTGAGAGGATAGAGCAGAGGTCCGGCTTTGGTGGATCGATACTTTGCAAACTCTGTATCGATATACTCGTTCTCGGCTGTTACATGTCGGGCCAAAAGCTGCTTCTAAAGTGATTGGCGGGCCTCGGGCTTGAGGTCATCCCACCTAGCTGGAGGTAATAGGCGGATTGTGTTCTTAGGTGTTTGCTATTTACTAGCCATGTTAGATTTATCATATAGACGCAGGCAGGGAGCAGCCGTTCATTGTTATAGAAGAGAGCAGGAGTGGCAAGACTCACAAAGCCATGCGGAAACGTCCAACGCCACTAGTGCCCTCCACAACATCCAAACATTGTACTCTTCATATTTCAAGGCGTAATCTCCTCGAGTAACCTCCTTTGTGACCTCAGGCTTTCCAAGGCACCAATGACCTCGCTCAAGATAGGATCCGAGGCTACATGATTCGATTCCTCCGATGTTGTAGCTCCTTGTAAATCGATGCTGGTCAAGGGCGGCGACTTTGCAGAGGCGTCGTAATGGTCCTTGGGAGAGGCTGACGAGCCTAGGCTGCCAGCTCTGTCGATGCAGGGCAAGACAGTAGCGAATTCTTCATGGACTAGAAGACCAAACGTGTCGAATCCGAGGCCGTCTGGTATGTCGTTGATAGACAGCTCCTCGCGGCGAGATGGATCTTGAGACCAAGTCTTGAGACGCTCCAGGTCATGCTGTTCGATCGGGTTCACCGACGCCCTCACCGGCCGCTGCCGGACGTTGCGGGATCGTTGGAGAATCCACCAGTTCAGGCCCAACACGGCGTCGTCCCATTGGGGCACTTTCCGCGCCGCGGCGCGAAGCTGGTTACAATATCTTTCCCCTCTGGAGGCCCACTGGTAGTGCTGGATGATTTGTGGGCCCCAGCAGCGCGCAACCTCCTTCAGAGCGGTAAGGCTGCTCGACTTCATCCTGTCCCCTCTTTTAGCCGGTCCAAGGAAGCGATGCCGCTGCTTTGCGTTGTCCTTCGTCCTGGATTTTCTGCACGGGGTCTGTTTCCGCCGCTGGTATGTAGGACACTCGGCCGACATGATCAGCTCGCAGGTAGCGACGAGTAGCTCCAATCCAATCTGCCGATCCAGCAGCTCATCTCGTTTCTGGACGCACAGCTCGTATCTCGCCGCGTCGGTCTCGCATGAGCGGAGTTCCTCACGAAAGCGGTCGGCTTGCGAGGCCTGCTCGGGCGTCAAGGCGAAGTAATCATCCAGAAGCATCCTAGGGGCCTGTGACAGAGACTGGCTCGCGGGCGACGGCAGGGCGGATGGGTGTGCCATATTGGGGCCGTCGCGGGCAGCACCAGGTTGGGCGTCGACGTCTGGGGATGACGAGATGGGTACCGAGTCGCTTGCTTGCTGGTTCTGGAGCAGCAAGTCGTGAATGGAGAACGGTTGGCGTGCCTGTCCTGCACCAAATATGCACCTCACCATCATGAGTTGAAAAGCGGGGTCATCACCGCTCGCTCCAGCGCCTTTGACCAGTGCAAGCTGACCCACTTATCACCAACAACATTCGAAGCCAAGCCAACCTCCAATCACCGACGAGACAGCGACTAATTTACAGTGTCGCACTGTGTAACCAGAGTGTCGGTAGCCAACCAAATCAAGGCACAAGCGAGGCCCTGAGCGTGTTGGTATAAATGGGTCATCGCGGACCCAATCACCTGCCGTTGATAAGTAGTTGTGACGTCAGCCCGCAGCCCCCCGGTGATGGCACTGTCCAACTCAACCGGCATTCTTCCAACTCTTGCGTCGCCAGGGGGAGCGTGTTGGACACTAGCGTAGTCGTCATACTCTATAATAGGCAAGAGATGCCCCCATTGGCAGCTTTGGGGTTGTCAATCGCGTCATTCTCCTTCACACAGCAATGTGCTTTTTCGAACGAACACAGTTTCAATGTGGCTCCTGGAAGTGGGGAAGATTCCGAGAGCAATATGACAAGGAATACAGGACCGGCGAAACATGCGGACTCAAGCTGGTCTTCTGCACGCAGTACGCAATTGGAGCCTATGGACCATGCAGAAATATCGCCAAGAAGCAGCGTCGGGTCGAGAAGATGACGGCAGACATCGAAAGATGGAGAGGGGAAGGAAACCGTCCGGCAACCATCGAGCGAACAGAATACGACCTTGATATAATACGACGCTCAATCTCAGACCTCCAGAAACAGCATCTCAAGGGGGAAGAATTTGGCGGGTCCCGGCGACAGCGCAAATCCGGCTAGAATCACCGCCACTGGCGCAAAGGTAAGAGCCAGCAGCTACCTTGCGATGTGCCTCAACATCTCCTGACAGCTGTCATCTGATATATAGATGCCATTGACGAATGTCACCGCCAGCCACAGCACCCACCGCACGCAATATTTGTGATCCTTGGGTATGCGGGGCCTTGCAGGAGCCATTGTAAGGGTTTGCGGCAATGATTGTTGCAATTGGCGCTGTCCTCTTCTACTGAAGATCCTAAGTTGAAGAAGGAAAGAAAAGAAGTCTTGCAATACAAAATCTCTACGCGCAACCTTTTATCCTTGCCCTATGATATCATTGGCCTTGCTCCTTGCTCCACTGCATCATTGCCTTGCAGGAGAACGGCCGAGCGGTGGCGAGGCCTTGCACGGGCCTAGCCCGTCACAGCCATGGCCGGCGCGGGCGTGCAGGTGCTGGGCTGATGCGGAAGCTGTGGTTGTACATCTGTACAGAGCGGCCAACGCCCTAGCCCAGCTTGTCAGACTTCAATGTGGCGCTATGATGTCACTTTCTCAGATTGGTTTCAGATCTGAGACGGCCCACCAAAGCCTAGGCCCAAGGCTCAGGCCCACCAAAATCTAGCCCAAGCCTGCCAAAATCCAGTGTCCAAGTCTGCCAAAACCAGACCAAGCCTGCCAAATTCCAGTGTCCAGGCCCACTAAAATCTAGTCCAAGCCTGCCAAAATCCAGTGTCCAGTTCTACCAAAATCCAGTGCAGGCCTGCCAAACTCCAGACCAAGCCTGCCAAACTCCAGTGTCCAGGTCTACTAAAATCCAGTGCAGGTCTACCAAAATCTAGTGCAGGTCTGCCAAAATCCAGTGCAGGTCTGCCAAAATCCAGTGTCCAGTTCTACTAAATCCAGTCCAGGTCTGCCAAAATTCAGTGTCTAGGTCTACCAAAATGCAGTCAAGGTCTACTAACATCCAGTCTCTGCCAAAATCCAGTCTCTGCCAAAATCCAGTCTTTGCCAAAATCCAGTCTCCGCCAAAATCCAGTCTCTGCCAAAACTCCCTGGCCATGTTTTCATCCGCCTAACAGCTCCTGTCTGACTTGTGCAAGGAGACCCACATCAACAGCCCGATGCGACCTGATCGCGTACTCTGCCATTGTCGCGAGGAGCTGAGAGGCTTTGACAACCGTGGCAGGTGCATTTTGCACGATATCAGAGACTAGCTGTTCTAGTTCTCGTTCAGTATTTTTTATCGATGTTCTGTTGCTTCAAGAGAGTTAGTATAAATCTGTATATATAATACGGAAGGGTGCATACGCGAGCCTCTCTGCTACTTCCGAGTATATGATGACAAAGATGGGCGACGGCCCTGCGAGGATTCTCCAGCGCCGGGCGACTCGATTGCGTAGCTTCACCTCAGCCCTGGAGGTGACAGCTTGTTGAGCTTCGAGATATATATCAGTAGCGATGGAAGCGTTCCTATAGCCTCTCCTTCGAGCCAGAAGCTGTCCGTTTCGCCTATCGGAGGCGACGATCTTTTGGAGTGACTCAAAGATGTACGCCAGCCGAATATAGGCGAGCCTGGATAGCATCTTATCCCCATCAGTTCTGGCCTTGTCTAGCACCTGGAAGGAATTGAGGACGCAAGGATCCGAGCTTGCCACGTTATCGGGTATCGTGGTCTTGATGACGATCGACATCCAGCTCTCGAGGGCCGTCTCAAAATGGTTGGCGAAGAAGGTAATCATGTCGTGCCGGACGAGGCTAGGAACAATCTCCAGCGGCCTAATCCTGGCGTAGGGTCGCTGCTCTATATTTTGACGTGGAATGTACGGCTTTGGCTTTCGCTTTCGTCTTGTTGCGGCTGCTGCTCCATTGCTTCTCGATGCCACATTGCTTCTCGATGCCAGTGCATCCTCCCCGATGTTGGGGCGCTGGAATGCCTCTGTTAATGAAAAGATAGGGTAAAGGGGGGGATCATTGCATCTGTCTTCGATATCCATAACGTCGTATATCAATGGCCAATTTTATAAGAGAATAAAAGAAGCCTTACGGGTTGGTTATCTTTGCGCTTATATATGAGCATTTGGCTTGATCCTGAATCCCAATTCATCGTACCAACCCAGGCTGTAGACAAAGATCTGTGGATCTATAATGCTAGCAGTGCCTCACTGTGCCACAGGAATCCTTTTTTGGTCATTCTGCTGGATTTTGATTGTGCCACAGGTCTATATCAGCAGCGGCCATGCTATAAGCCGCCGTGCCACAGGTCGCCGCGCCGCAGGTCGTGGTCCCCTCGCCCGTTCCAACAAGTCCTCCCGCTGTGCGGCGGCACTGTAATATTGGTCCGCCTACGCCTAAGCTAGCACCTTGGCCGTCTCGTGGCTGAGTTGGGCATCCCTATTTGCAATAGTTGGCGACGATAGCAGGGAGGAGGAGTAGGAGGTGAAGGAGACTGTCCGTCTGCTTGTAGATGGGCGTCTGAGGGCGTTGAAACCTTGCCTAGGGCGATTGGGAATGCTGTTGGAAGAATACTCAATCGGCCGAAGGAGCGTATTATATCTCCTGATGCCGGCGCCCAGGAATCAGGATGGTCTCCAATCCAAGATCCGGGTTCCCAGATGGGTTGAAGGTGGCGTACACAGGCGGCACATGAGGTGGCATGCAGGTGGCGCCTGTGAAACAGGCGGCACGGTCACATCAGGGTGCCCGGATTTTCGGGCCATTTTTCTAGAGCATTTTTAGCACTAAGCAGGCCAAATATGGAGCGGTTTCACTGTCAGAGTCCAGGCCTGATGTTACACCAAGATCTGTCGTCCACCGAGCAGGCACCGAAGTCCACTGAAATCCACCAAAGTCTAGGTCCATCTGTTGGAGTTTCTGGGGATTGATAGGGCGCTTGAGAGAGTGGATTCAGAGCGCGAGGAGGTAGGAGTTGTATGTCACATGAACCAGGGGCAGTCAGGGCGGCACCCACTGCCGTTTTGGTCAGGACATGAAACATAACATCATCAATTAATATAAGCGTCCTAGGACCAACCAGCTGTCCTAGGAGAGCATCAATTTGTTCCTAGGACGCAATCGGTCCTGGGATGTCTAGTCGGTCCTAGGATATAGTCGGTCATAGGATATAGCCGGTCCTAGGACATCTTGATCCTAGGACGTACTCGATCCTGGGACATCTTGATCCTAGGACGCACTCGATCCTGGGACTCTACACTCGTAGAACCTTGCCTTGGGACATCGACAGCGTCAGTCCTAGGACATCTTGTTCCTAGGACTCAGTTGGTCCTAAGACTAACTAGATGTCTTAGGACATGTTCAGTCCTGAGACTCTGTGCTCCTAGGACCCTGCTCGTCTTAGGACAACAAGCCAGTCCCAGGACATTCCTTAAAGCTTATAGCGAGAATAGAGAATCATAATGACAATTGCATTTCTAGAGGATAACTGCTTCTCTTGTAGATGTAGGCCGCACTGAAGGCCGCATTGAGATACTGGCCACACTGAGGTCCAAGCCATACCGAATCTCGGTCCTTGGGCTACACTGAGATGTAGGCCACACTAAGATGCAGGCCACATTGGCACACTGAGACCCAAGGCCACACCGAAATCCCGGTTCTCGGGCCACACTGAGGAGCAGGCCACACTGAGGAGCAGGCCACACTGAGGAGCAGGCCACACTGAGGAGCAGGCCACACTGAGGTGCAGGCCACACTGAGGTGCAGGCTACACTGAGACGAAGGCTACATTGAGCTGCAGGCCGCACTGAGACCTAAGGCCACACCGAAATCCCGGTTCTCGGGCCACACTGAGGTGCAGGCCACACCGAGATCCTGGCCACATTGATACAGGCCACACTGAGACACAGGCTATACTCGAGGAATATCCCCTCGCCTAGCTGATCAGAGCATATTGTGCTTGACTGTAGTATAACTGTAGAGGCAGTTATCACGGGAGTAATGGGATTGACACCCTTGCGATGGGTGTTGATGCTTGTAGTTGCGCGAGGAAGGCAACCAAGAGGCCGTGCTAATCCGCAAATCTTGACTTCCCACACTAGTCTTTCAGGCATCTGGAGTAGGACACGCAGTGACTACAACTGGCTTGGGATATATCGTTTCCTTTGAGCATTAGCAACCATCACATTATAGGTGGAAAACTACATACCAATTCACTCGGTATAATAGGAAAGACACCCTTGTCTGAACGAAAGACAAAGTCTCTTCGTGTCTTGGGGATGGAGATCGAGAAATATATCCTCGCGCTGTAATGCCGATAAAGCGCATGTCCGGTCTTGACAAGCGTCTGCCATCGCTTGCGGAAATTCTCGCCGCTTCTATCCCTCTTTCGTGGTCGCCTATACGAAGATTTGGTTTCACATCCAGAGCCTTCTAGCGCTTCTAGACCGGATTGGTTCGTCTTCGGCATCTGTTTCTCCATAATCGTCCACGAGAGGGGAGGTGTCTCCTTTATCTAATTCGGATATTGAGCACCTCTAATTAATACTAATTACAGGTCGTTGACGATCCTTGATTTAGGTTTCCCGATCCAAGATCCAGGATCCCGGATTTAAAAATACCTGGGCGGCTATAGCCAAAAGCGGCTGTGGGGTAGGATTCTGCGCGAAGTAGTATGCACCTTGAGGCCGCAAGCCAGAAGACCCATAAGGCGCCATAGGACGGGCGCGTCAGAGACAGGCTCAAGGCTCGGGAGGGCAGTTCCTAAGCGAGGTGATCCCCTTGCATAGCAAAGCGCATAGCTCAAGCGGGGCCAGGTAGCTGGAAACGGCGTACTTGGACTAGATTCCAGAGGGGAAACTTTCGTAGCAGGCCAAGGCGCTCAAAATAGCTTTCATCGTAGCATGACACAGTTTAGGCTCGGCAAGCAACCGGAACCGTATTACCAGACACTCCACACTCAAGTAGGGCAGTGCCTAGTACCACCATTCTACAGGTGTCATATGTCTAGTAACGGGAGGTGTCTATTCCGCGGATGCTATGTCTCTAGTAACGCGATGCTACGGGTGGCATATGTCTAGTAACGTGGGTTTACGGGTAGCATATGTCTAGTAATACGGTACTGCGGGTGCCGTGTGTCTAGTAACGCAGTGCTACGGGTGCCGCGTGTCCAGTAACGCGGTGCTGTGGGTGCCGTGTGTCCAGTAACGCGGTGCTGTAGGTGCCGCGTGTCTAGTAACGCTTGGTGCATAAAAATTCCGGCTCTCCGGTTCCGGCCACACTGAAACCTAAGGCCGTCGAGCTTTCTGGTTGACCAGAAGGGAAGGACAGGGGTTCCTGGCTGACCAGAAGGGGGCAGCGGTTTCTGGCTGACCAGAAGGGAGGACAGGGGTTCCTGGCTGAGCAGAAGGGAGGACAGGGGCAGAAGGGGAGGACAGGGGTTTTCTGGCCAGCCAGAAGGGGAAGACTGGGACTTCTGGTTTGACCAGAACGGAGGTTTCTGGCTGACCGGAAGGGAGGACAGGGGTTTCTGGTCAGCCAAAAGGGGAGGACAGGCATTTCTGGCTGGCCAGAATGGGACTTCTGGGTTGACCAGAACGGAGGTTTCTGGCTGACCAGAAGGGGAAGACTGACCAGAAGGGGAAGACTGGGGCTTCTGGTTGACCAGAACGGTGGTTTCTGGCTGACCAGAAGGGGGAGAACATGGGGTTTCCTGCTGACCGGAAGGAGGGCGAAATTCTTTTCCCAGTTACTAAACTTTCGCATACAGGATAATGTATTTTGATAGTAACTTTGTTGATGTGCTTTTCTTAACCAGTTATCTCCCTCCTCCGAAATAGCGTTCGTTCCAGTGCCTCTCCTCAGCGCGCGTTGGAGGACAAATTGAGATAGGGCTGTGATGTCATATCCATCCCTGTCATGTACGTTGCTAAAAATAGGGACATCCTCAGCCAACAGAGAAGGATTTGCCAGCTGACATATTTTGGGGTCGCAATCTCACAGCAGCAGCACAAGGAGCTGAAAGTAGCTTCTAGGAGCCCAAAATGGCTTTTTAGGAAGCCAAAAATCCCAAAGTCCTGCAAGGATGAGCTCCTCAACCTGTGTCAACCCGACTCTTCCGAAGTCAAAGACGAACAGCCCCTGTTGAGCCCCGACCAGGCCGAGATGGTCGAGGCCTTCCTCTGAGATGTGTGCCGCTGCGAGACCGACGAGGAGAAGTTCCGTCGATGTGCCGAGGCGTGATGCCGACTCCTGGAGCAGTATACGCAAGTCGGACTGCTGATCGCTCTTTACGAGCACGTCAAACGATGTTTCTTGCTCTCTACTTGAGGACTACTAGAGAAGAGCCAAGGCTCGGAGACGATAAAGCAAGTCCTAAACCTAGACTTCGAATGAGAAAAACAATGCCCCTTAACCCCTTGTGCCCTCTCTAACTGCTCGCCGCCGGCCTCTTATCACTCGCCGCCGGCCTCTCGCTCCCCCGGCCTTCCTCTCCCCGCCGACTTTCCTCAAGGAGTTCAAGTAGGCTTTCCAGACTCAGTACAGACAGCGTCCTATATAGCAGTTCTTCAAACCGCCGCTGTGGAAACTTTGCAAGCCCAAAGATCTCTGCCTGAAAAGCCCTCCCAACCTTGCACAAGTATAGTATATCCTTTATCCTCCCAAGTGCAGAACGGAACGATGCGATGTCGTCTTTGCCCAGCTCCTGAACCTGCTTTCTTGTCATGTCCTTATAGTCCTTAAAGGCAGGCGGTACGAAACAGAGAATTCCTTCGTAGGTATACAAAGATAGTTCGCCATAGAGCAGATCCCATTTCTCATAGCCAGCGAGTTCTTTCTATATAGACCCCCGGTTCTGCCGAGTGTCCTGAAGTCCCCGGTTTTCCAGAAGTGTGTCGATCGCCTTTGGAGCGATGGTGGAGATACGACGGTCGACATTCCGTACGAGGTGAACGCTGGTCAGGATCTCCAGGAAGGAATGCAACTTGGAGTTGTCACTGCAGGTTGCCCTGAGAGTATCCAAGGCTACTGGCCGGCGAGGCTTGTCGTACGTGCTGATCAGCGACAGCTGTCCACGTAAGTCGTCGTGAACCATTCGCCATACGCAGACGGTGGTCATGAACCGAAGGATCGTATCCCGGCTCGTCGTCTTGTCTGCGAGGACCTTCACGAGGGGGTTCTAGGGGGGATTGTCCGGCCTGGGCCTCTTGTTCCGGGGAGGGCGTTCGGGGCTGTCGTGTTCCTTACGTTTTGCATTGCGAAGTTTTCGGATCCTCGGATGCTTTAAAGTATACAATCCATCCAGATCGTATAGAGAGAGCTTCGGTGGAATCGGGTCCTTGCCAGGCAGCGTGAAATTTATCGCGATCGCGCCGTAACGGGTCCAGTTGATAATATAATGGTATTGTCCCGGCGCAGTCAAGACTATCGTTCCTGGGCTAGAGTCGAACATGTCAAAGTCGATGTCCTCTTCTCGTAGTCTCGATGGAGGGATAACGATCGAAGTATAACGGACAAACTGATCGCAGCGGTTCTCGCATTCGGTCAGCCGCTGGACCAGAGCCTCGAACTTGGCGGTATAATAACGCGAGATCCGGATCCAGATCTTCCACCCAAAAAGGGTAAGGTTATAGGAGCGGAGGCCCCCATCCTCGTAATGAAACGAGGTCCCCGATACCGCCTCGCCAATATATCCAAAGAGCGTAGAGACTCCGGGGATCTCGCCAAGTCGTACAACTTCAGGGCCTAGGGGGAACAAGGACTAAAGCTTCTGAGCAACGGGGCCGGAAAGAGGGGTAATATAGTAAGGACTCGGTTCCTCTGGCGGGTTCCGGTACAGGTCCTCGAGGTACTGCTCCATACCCCCAGAGGGTTTCGTGATGTTAGCAAGGTCGGGGAGCTATAATTCCTTCACTGCATGGCTGAAAAGCCACTAGATACCCTTGTCCAACTAATATACCATTTCAAATTGCGCATCGAACCCAGGCCGTTCCAGAGGGCGAACAGTATCTACGAGCTCTATAGGTATAAGCCTGATATCTTCGACTAACAACTTGCCGGTAAAGTTGCTATCTCGGATAAAGGTCTGTAGCTTCGGAATCAGGCGTTCCCCTAAGTCCGATAGTTCGAGCTTGAAGGTAGGCTTTGGCACGTTGTCGGGAGGAGCGTCGGGAGGAGCATCGGGAGAAGCAGGACGGGCGTCGGGAGGAGTATCGGGAGGAGCGCCGGGGGATGCGTCAAGAGGAGCAGGAGGGGTATCGGGAGGAGTAAACCGAGCGTCCGGACGAGCGTCGGGAGGAGCGTTGGGAGTATTGTTGGGAGCGTTGTTGGGAGCGTTGTTAGAAGAGCGGGGGGAGGTGTCGGGAGGAACAGGATGAGTGTCGTTAGGAGAGCGGGGGGGGGTGTCGGGGGGAGTAAGCCGAGCGTCGAGAGGAGCAGCAGGAGGAGTATTGGGTTGAGGAGTATCGGGACGAGCGTCGGGGGGGGCGCCGGGAGGACCATCACGACCGCTAGAACGTTGAGCAGGTACGGATGGGAGTGGTGTCCGCGCGACTTTGCTGATAGGAAGTAGTTTGGCACTCGAAGACGCATTGCTGGTAGTAGATAGGGGGTCGGCGACCGATGAGGGACCGTGGGCAGGAGTATCGCTGTTAGAGTGCGGATTGGCACTGGACAGGAGATCCTTAATGTTCTGGTCAAATTGTTCCAAGCTCCCTTCGAACCGCGCGAAAGCGTCGAGTAAGGGGCGCGGTACGCTCTCCGTGCTGGGAACTACAGGTTGCGGCCGTCCTATCGCTCGTTGTATTGTGTAGAAACGCCGTCGACTATCTTGGTGAGTCTGCGAGGGGTTGAACCAAGAGGTAGTTATGAACTTGAGATCATTAAGCCCCTCTCTAAGTTACTGTAAGCCAGCCTGTAGCTACTCCATTGTTGGCAAGCCTTGCGGATAAAGGAGGGAAGAACGATAAACAGCTGACCAACAGCGAGGTCGTCAACGTTAGTGTCGTAGCTCTGCGGTAAGTTCCGGATAGGTCATTGTCAGCCAATAGAGGCAGCGGATTGGACCCACCACGGACGCAGCTGGCTGTGTCCGTAGTAGGTCTCAACACGACGCGCGCAAAATAGCGAGATAGCATCCGAGCCGGTCGTCAAAATCCGATTCATTCTGTTGACCACCACACCGCCCTGGCGGTACGGTGGCCAGTACGCAAGCCTACCAGCGTCTTTTGGTGGGATTTCCACCCACCAGTTGCTCCTCCACTCAATCCATCAACATCTTCGTCTCTGTCTCTCGTACAGCCTCAAGACATTCGTTTGGTGAACAGGAATCCCCTCGGCCCCCGGGAAGTGGCTGAGGCCGTTGTATTATTTGCCCGACTAGCGCCCCATCTTCTCCCTCTCGTCCCTGACTGCCGCCATCCACTTCTCCACGCCACTGATAGCGGCTTCCGGAGACCAGAAATTCGAGGCGAAAAATGACATGAACTCGGCCGGGCTGAACTCCCGCTCCGGAATTTTTGCGGCGAACTCTTCTGCGCGCTGGCCGATTGCTTCGTGGTCTTGATAAGCAAAACGGAAGAGTCCAGCTATTATTTCCTTGTCCGCGAGGCCGAACTCGGCTTTTACAGCCACGCGACTGGGTTCCATCAGAGCGCCATCGACGAGCTCGATATGGCGGGTTGTCATAATTATCAGATGGCCATCCCCTGCACTGTCGATAGCATCAAGGAGCGCGGACAGAGAGGCGGTTCCTTCGCGCGGCTGTGAATTAGCGTTCTCGACATCTTCCAAGACGATAATGGATGGGGTTGTAACCCGGGCGAGCAAGGTCTTCAGGTTGCTGTCGTTGACGGGCATGCAGACGATGTAAACATCCAGATCGAAATGTCCCGCGATAGCGAGAGCCAAGTATGTCTTTCCGGTTCCGGTAGGTCCGTGAAACAGGTAGCATCGCCCGTATGGGTCGTGGTACTACTCTCGAGAAGCTAGGTCGAGAAAGTCGCGGACATTTCCCAGGAGAACTTCCTTGACCCGATCGTCCAGTATAACAGAAGAGATTGGCTGTATAGGCCGGGTTACAGACGGCTGCCACTCGCCGTCTGCGTTGAGAAAGACGGAGGCCTTGGCGGCCATTATAGAAAAGGCTTGGTCAACAGCCAGAAGCGTGTTTACCTGGAAAGGCGGTAATTTGGTGTTTGGGTATCGAGGTCGAGTAGGAGGTTTGTAGCACTACATTGCTGCAGTCTGCGGGGATGTGGATGCCACGTGCCGTGGCGGGGTTCAGCCCGAACAACCTGCCGTAACCCCACCTACGCTTCTGGATGCTATACGTTCTATCGCTCTCGGTTCTCTTGGCGTCGAAGGGGATTCAATTGCTACCAATTTCAATCGTTTGACCTCGGTCGTTGAGCTATCTCGTCACAGGACAGCGGCTGCGGCGGCGGTACCGTCGGCCTCGATCGTGGTCGAGATGCGCGATCAGCTATAGCCGCCGAAGTCCGCGAAGCTATACATTTATTCGAGGACACGATCAATCCATCGCAAAGCTACGAACAATATCGCGCAAACGGCCGCGCCGAGACGAACACGAGGACCGGAGAATGGGATAGAGCCGCAGGAAAGATGGGGTTTAAGATGTTAAAGACCCTAAGTATATCGTCTCTCTTTAACCCTATTGAAGGGTAAATCGCAGTCTGAAATCCTCCCCTACGGTACTCCCTCCCGACTCCCTAATTGACCACGCTCGAGCGCGAAACCTCTATGAAAGAATCCGCCCTCGCTATCTTCGACCTCTCTACCCTGGTTCTGTCCATCCATTCCCGTACCTTCTCTACTACTGTACGAGCCGAGCCTCTGTATTCTACCAGGTAAGATTGTATTTCGGCCGGCGAGAACTCCCGTTCCGGTACCTCCCTCGTAAAGTTACGCGCAAACCTTTCTACCGTTCCGTCGTCTTCGGCCGGCTGCTTCGGATCAGTAGCGTCGCCCTCCGCTTTCTTGAAGATTATATAGAAGAGCCGGAATATCACGTCCTTGTCGGCATTCGGAAGCTCGATTTTCTTGTCCATACGGCCGGCTCGGATAAGCACCCGGTCCAGGTAGTCCAAGTAGTTCGTGGTCATTATGAGCAGCCGACCCTCCTATACCGATACCCCGTCGAGAGCGTTAAGGATGTCCGATAGCGCTAGTTTCCCCTGCGGTAGGGGCCGACCCTAGGTAGTATCGTCCTTGGCTTGAGTAACGTCCGTCTCGCCTTGTCGAGGTTATGCCGTGCCGGTAGTATCCATGTCTTCCAGCAGGAGGAGGCAGCAGGACGGGAGTTCCGCGAAAAGAGCGCTCAGGGACTAGCCGTCGACAGCAGAGATCTTAAGGATATAGACGTCCAAGTCGAAGCGCCCCGCTAGAGATAAGTATAAGCTCGATTTCCCGGTCCCGGGCGGGCCGTATAGTAGGTAGCCCTTCCGGTAAGGTATACCGCGGTTAGCGTACTATATAGGAGCTCCCGGTTCCAGGAAGCCTTCGATGTCCCGCAGAAGTCCCTCCTTATCCTCCTCGTCTATAACAACAGTAGAGATTGGCCTGATGCTCTTTAAATTCGTCTTTCTCTACTTGCCATTCTAGTATTCGAAGATCGTGGTCTTGTTCTTGGTCAGCTTTAGGTACGCGTCCCGGTAGTTATCGAAAAACTGCTTTAGGACCGTTACGGATCCAAAGCACGAGACCGTAACTACCTCCTTAGTATGAAAGCCGAGATCTTTCTCCACGGAGCGAAACCAGAACACGTGGTTATTATAGATGAAGTAAAACGTCCCCTTCCAAGGAGAGTAGTATAGGGGTTTCTTCTACGTCTCCTCTCCACGAGAGGATAACCGTCTCCAGCCGACTTAGGCGACGGACGACCGAGCCCTGTGAGCGAATGGTTGAGAGGTCATCTAGAGGCCAATCATATCGTACACTTCGCTGGAATTTTGGACATGGACCGTCGAAGCTGCCAACCATTAGTAGGCGTCTTCAAGCCGGCAAGGGGACGGACCAAAGTGAGCCTCCGCCACTCCCCAGAGGTATCTGCAGATATACCTGCCCAGGTATACCAGCAACACGTAGAGAAGCAGGGGGCGAACAGAACTGTTCATATCCAGAACCGGTTCGATGGCAGCGACGATGGCAGTAGAGCCAGGGATGAAGAAGTCCAGGACGGAGACCTGGGTTGGGATCAGCGGAGTCGGTAAGGTGGTGTTGTTAAGCGTGGCCATCGTGAAGCGGGTTGATAAAGTAGCGAGCAGAGAGCGGGTGTTCTTGCAGAGGGATGAACTTGTGTCTGATCGAGTTTGCCAGTGGAAAGTAGAAGACCCGGAATGGCTGTTGCAACGGTGATGGTGGAGTTCTTGACGGGAAAGGGGGCATTCTTTATGCCCGCTGGCAGATGAGCCCAGATTCAAGCTGGTTAGGGGACTGACGAGTGTGAACCCGAACCAAACTCCGTCTGTTGGGTGGTTGGACTTTGGTCCCCTGTGTCTGCCTTCGAGTCTCCTTCCACCCCCGCGTTTCCGTCGTAGCCGATCATGCAGGATAGCCGGGCTTTCACGCTGCCAGCATACCGGAATGAAGCCATTGACCACTAAGACGCTGTGATCACTTCAGCCAGCTCCCCCTTCCAGCAGCCGGAACGGGAGAGACGCATGTGCGGACATGGATCGCGCGTCAACACAGATCGTTGTGTCTCTAACGTGGAGCGATCCCCGCGAACAAATGATTGCCTTACCCGACAGCCTGCTTTTCCCCTGTCTCAGAACACCTTGCAGCTTTCGACATGGCTACATGGGCCCGGAGACACGCGTTCAGTCAGGGGCATGTGGCAGCTCCTGCGGTCGCGCAAGCGCCAACTTCTGACAAGGGCCCATAGCTAATCTACAGACCAATCGTCGCAGCATTGGAGCGCCATTAATGGTGGATGAAGCTTGGTAAGCTATTGCTCCATTCGGTGCCGGTAACATTGGCTGAGGGTTTGAGGCACGAGAATGGTAGAGATGTGCAAAGGCGGACGGCAAGGATCACGTAACTGTGATCCCTCCCTGTAAGTGGCGGGGCTGAACAAGGCTCACAGTTATGCGATCCCTGAGGCGATGACAAGGATCACAGTTATGTGATCCCTGTAACTGCTGAGGCGGTGGGGCTGACTTGACGTTATGGATCACAGTTCTGTGATCCCTGCAAGTGTCGATGTGGCTGGACAAGGGCCGCAGAACTGTGATCCTTGGACAGCATGATCACCTGAAAGCTCGAAAACAGAAGTTGACAAACGGAGGAAGTTCGCAAACGGAATTTTAGAAAACGGAGCGGCTGCGACGGACTGCGGAACTTCGAGCCTTTCCGCTGAAACTCTTTCTTGAGCCACGCGAGATGCCACTCGATACCCCGCATCCTCATCTCGGGCGTGACGTTTCAACACCACAGTCTCCCATGGCAACGACGTTCGCACTGGATGTAGCAGAGAGATCTCTCCTCCAGGACGGCTTCTTTGCTTTACATGACCCACTGGTTGGGGAACGTATCATGGAGATGGAGCAGAGAGACTTCCAATACTTCACAGAATATGGCTTGGATTTTTGCAAGCAGTTCGCCTTTGATGAGGTAAGGAGGCGAGTCGTCCATCTCGGAGTAGCCACCTAACAAGCTTTAGCGCGTCCGATCCATCCTCGAAGCCTCCTTCGAAAAGTGTAGCCTTGGTCATTGGCTGAGGTACGAGGAATTCCCTGGGCATGTTGAATGCTTCAGGAGGGGCGGTCGAAAAGCCGGTCGCCGCGTTCTAGCGGTTCATCTGTGGGCGAAAGGGTCGCATGTCGTATACTATGTCGGTTCGCACCTTCATGACATGGCGACTTCGAGGGGCAGACGGTCTTTGCATGAAATACCGGTTGCTGAGCTGGATCGCGTCGGCTGTAAGCCTGAGCCCAAAGAATTCCCAGATGGTGGCTTGTAAGTTGCACCCCCATCGCGCGGTGGTCATGTCCTAACTTTTATAGGGTGATTCTTGACGCGCGGCTTGGCTTCGAAATCAAGCAAGGATATGCAATCACGTTTCTCTTTGCGGTGGACGAGGTCATCGCCAACTGGGCTAAAATAGTCCTTCCTTACTCAGAAGCCTTGGTAGGAAAAGTCTCCGACATGGAAAGGGAGAGTGGGAAAATTGGGCTGAACTTCACATTTGAGGGAAGCAAAGGGACATAGCGGTCTACATGGCTCTTGGTATACTTAAACATCCCTAGCTAGATTGCGCCCGACTGGCTCTCCGCTCCCCATACAGGTATACCGTTCATAATCCGCAGAATGGGAGCATCATATGTCCCTGAAGGGTCCCGGTGTACTTGGTTGCCGTCATCCGTCCCCAAAACTTCATGAACTGGATTAGCAGTCTCGTGGCTGACTGTCGTCCACGCATTCATGGGTACACTGTTCATAATATGCAAGATGGGAGCATCGAAGATGTCTGGCGTCGGTTGTGCTTCCATGGGATGGGACATGTCCGCGTAAGTGCTGGTGATCCCAACCGTGTGAGAAGGGGGCGGCAATACTGAAAGTGGATGTGTCATGGGCTGAGCTTGAGCAGCTGGGTCGGTATCGATCAGGCGGCTATGCGGGGGGGGTTGGTCGTGGGCACCGCGGCGATTGGCACCTTCGAGGGCGGCGGCGCGGCGGTTGATTATCGCGTGTCGAGTTCCCGGGTCCTCCGAGTCCAAACCTGCTACCTCCAACTTCCGCTTCTTCGATGTGATAAGCTTCAGGGAGGCAACCGGCGAGAATGAATGGTCATCATCACGAAACGGGCCGGGAAGGAGTGCCATGAATGCGTCTAACTGTGCGTCGGAACGACTGCGCAGTTCATCGCACGTCGCGTTCATGAATGTCATCTTCCTTCCACTCACCCCGGCGGGCTCCTTGGCATGCTTCTCGGCATCCCTCAGGAACTCGCTTGTGAGCCTGATGACCTTGAAACACACCACGCATACTTCCTCGCATAGGACATCTAGATGTGATTGTCAGAGGCAGTCTGGTATGCGTACTAAACGGAGTTGGAGACTTGCGTTGCTGAAAGTGCCGCTGGAGCTGCTTCTTTTTCCACAACTGTCCCGACTGCAGACATGTTTCGTGGGGGCAACAATACCCCCCGAGGCTTCTCTCTTTCCATCTTGTGCTTGGAGGATTGCCGACCCCGTTGTCTTCATTGTCTTGATTATCATCGCGATCACTTTGGCCACCTCGATCGTCGCCGGTTCCCCAATGGGCTCGGCATAGTTCGGCTTCGGCTTGCAAACGCTGCTCCCGGGACTTGGGATGTCAGTTAAGGAACCATATACACTAGTAGGCGCACTAACTCGATATTCTTGGAGATGTTTATCCAAATCGTCTTTTGTTTGGAAGAGGGCCGAGCAAGCGCATCGTGGTAGTTCTGAGATCTCATGCGACATCATGGGAAGGATGGACGAAGAGGGAGGGAAGTGGGGTCTCCTTGACCGGAATGAATCGGGGGCGGGAGGGGCGGCGATAAATCAGCGGCTAAATGCTTCTAGGACATGATTGGACAAACAGATGCGTCGTTTCAGCTGTTAAATACCTCGCATTTCCGTGTAGACCGTAGCAACGCGGATCAACACTTTCCTCAACAACAGCACTTTCTCTTACTCTTGAAGTCAGTTTCGACTGATCGTGAATCGAACATCTGCCTATACTTTACCCTGTCCAAAACAGAAAGATGGGCAAGTGTGAGACTTGCAGCGGCGCTAAAGTTGTCAACGGGATTTCATGTCCTACCTGCAGCGGCAAAGGATAAGAATCTACCAGGTAAGCACACATTAAGCTGTATGCAGACAGATTTTCCAACATCGACCTGGTGCAGGCTAGCTATCTCTTCAACCGCAGAACAACATGAACGAAGAGGACGAAGGAGAGATTGTGGTGAAAAACAGGCAAACAGGGCAGAACCATGATGGTATTATTTGCTGTTGGTTTTTCGTGGAGGTGGAAGGCCGGCGGGCTGTCTGGAGAAAGGAAGCCACGCGGTTGGCATTGCATTGCGTTTGCGTATGTTCGGCACTATTAATATAAAGTTGTGTGATCCCTTTCTCCCACTATCCAAGCTTGGTGGAAGCCATCCTCAAGCAACTTCGTACCCAACGAGAGAGAGAGACAGTCGTGCTTCGGTGCCTAATCCACAGGCGAAATTTCCCAGCGTAGCCGCCTTTAACCGAGCTTTGCCGCAGGTCTCTCCTCCCCGTTGACGATTCCATCAGCTAACTGACCAATAACAGCCCAAATCGCTCGCAGAAACGACAGCGCGGCGCCGGCGTGACCTGCCGCATGACGGTGTCTGCGCGCTGCTCGACGCTGTCCAAGTTCAAGTGAGGCTGTGCGGGGGGAGGGGGAAGCCCTACTCAAGGTCCTTTGCCCGTGATCCTTGATTGCGGCCAGTCGGCTGGGCGGCAGGCGAGCTGCTCGTCGTGGCGTGGTGTGGCGTCCACCGACGAGGCCCTGCGCGCGGCGCATAGCCTCAGGAGCGGGAAGTTGGCGCTGCTGCGACCCTTTTGGCGTCCTTGATGGCGTCCGCAGGCGTCGGCTCGTTACCCCGCTTCTCTGTGGCAGCTCTTGCCATTTCTTGACGCGCTCGCGCAGCGCCTCATTGACAGCTCCAAGGACTCGTTGTGCCTCCGTCGAGTCTGCTCTCGAGTCTCCAACCGGGCGCATGAACATGCATCACTGGGCGGCATGGAGCTTATGCTCTGGCTCTTGATTGGTATTCTTTACTTGCCCCTCTTCTTGACGGAAAGCGTATTGGCTGCTGAGGCAACCCCGCACCCACCCCTCCGTATCCGTGACGCGTGAGTCATCTGCAGAAACGGAGAGTCGAAGTCCTCTAACAGCACTTCAAGAGTCAACGCTGAAGTCCAGGCTGTGCACAAGGGAAAGAGGAAGAAGCTGAATCAATATTTGGTCCGATCTCAAGACGTGTTCTGTTCACCAAAACTTCGACAATAGCTGACAAGGCAGCGGAAAGAATTGAAACCCGCCTTCGTCTCTAGCTGAGACAAGCATGAGGAACCACCAGACCGTCACCTGTTCCAAAACCCGTCATGCATCTCAAAGTGTCTGGTTTTCAGGTCAAAAAATGCGTACGCAACTGGGACTAATATGAGTACTTACTTTCGAGTCCTACTTGCTAACACTAACGAACGTGCTAGCCTTGTCACATGTCTCCATTTCGCCCTCTGAGTTCTTGACTTGCCCACCGCATTTCTTGGCGTCGGTGGGATTGTTGTATCCGCATGAGCAGTTCCAATTGTTGACAAGGATCGGAGCGCTCTCGATAACAGACATCATGACCTTTGGCTCCTGTGCCGACTGACCAATAGGGAGTGAGTCCGACCACCCCATCGACCCGGACCGCAGCATAGCCGCCGCCCAGAGCTGCAAAGCCTAACCTCATGCAACGAGCGTCTAAATTTAGTCGTCTTGACTCATTGGCAAGGTGGCAGCCAAGTGAAGAGGGGATTGCTGTGCCACAAGTTGGGGAGCTGGACAATGCCGTTGGTACCGTACTGTCGCTGCATCATGGTGTTGGTGTGGGGCATTGCAGGCCGGCGCGGGGCGTGCGGGCGCGGGCTGATGCGAGGTGCCAGGAGCTGTGGTTGCCCACTGCAGGATCGCGATGCGCCCAGTGCAGCCGGAGTTTTTCGGGCGCCGGGATGGTCTCCGAGCTTCTCTCGGTGAAGAGTCGCCACGGTACGGACGTGTCTGCTGCTGAGGGGCTGTTCCTCCGGCTGTATGGGTTGCAGCGCTCGCCCTACGGCGCTTGCGTCGCGGTGGCCGGACGGCATCATCCTCGCTGTGTTCGGTGTCGCTGTACACACCAGGACAGTAGTCCTCCCCATCATCGGCATCGTGATGTCGAC
>FTEL01009499.1_pt1 | contig 32103 bp, 21 predicted proteins | sample 1658911 | NCBI WGS metagenome assembly FTEL01 (sample SAMEA3914869, study PRJEB12502) | metagenome | biome: forest; material: soil | place: USA | collected 2012-03-12 | depth 0.1 m
GGTTCCTAGTGTTGTTGTGTTGTAATAGCAGAGAGATATTGGTAGGTGGAGGAAATTAACCGTTCGCTTATATTAACCGTTCGCTTATAAAGCACGTTAACTAAGTTAAGATATGTCTCAGCCCTCTGTCAATCCCTGATCCCCGAAGATACATGTTCCGTCATCCACCTGCCACCGAGCCTCGCGGCGCAAAGAGAATATGCGAATCAATCCCCGACAGCGTCGGGATACATCTCCAAGTCCAGGTACCTTACCTGGGCTCTCCTGGCACTACATATACTCATCATCTCTGCATTCTAGCCGCGACAAGCCGACACTAGCAGGGGATGACTTCTTGAGACTGTGGGTGATAATGGCTGTGAAAAGCCGTAAATATCGTCGCCGAGGGAAGTTCCGAGAATGGACGACAGCCTCGACATATTACATAGACACACCGTTAGTGGTTGGTGGGAGGCAGAGGGTACGGTATCAAGTTCAAGCCAGAAGAAACCTGCAAAGCAGCGGCAAATAATTGCAAAGATACCTCAACCACTTTCTACACCCACAAGCCTTACATGGTCCTCCCTCAGCTCTTCTCCAACAAAGGTAACCTCTTGGTCTTGGTCAGGTTCATCCCATCTCCGCCCTTTCAACTCCTCGAGAAAGGAGAAGTAGCTCTTCACCCATCCGTCATCAATCCCATCCATTGGCTCATGACCTAATGTCGCTGCGCTCTGATTCACCCAATCCTGGAGGCCTTGCATGTACTCCACATCCTTTTTCATCAGGCTGTGGAAAGTATGGCCTCCAGCAGAGATGCCAGCTTTCCGCTCGTCGTACTCGCTACGCATCGCTTGCTGGCTCGGCAACCGCGCTTTGCCTGCGAAGACGCGCGCCAGAACGTTGGCTTGAAAGTCGAAGAGAGAAAATGCCGAGGCGTGGTAGGGCACCCCGACAAAGACAAGACTCGGGTCGGGGATGTAAAACAAGTCCTTGTGGAGGTTGTGCGTCGTGCAGCCGTCCGACGTGATGATGACCTTGTCGTCAGCCTCTTCTCTGGAGACCGCTGGGTTTTGGAGGTGGCCGAGATAAGGGTACGTCGTGATGTACCCGGTGCAGAGGACAACCATGTCGATTTGCGGGACTACCTGCCCGTCACTGAGTACGACGCTGCCCCCGGTGCCGGCCCCTTCTTCGCCGGGCACGAACTTGTCGACAGGCCCAACGCGGTTCACCCCGTCAGCAAACATGCTTCCCGGAAGATCATACTTGCCGCGCCTGGAACTCTGGTAGGTCTCCTGGGCAAGGCCGACGATTTCCTTGACAACGTCGAGGGCGGATACCCCACCCCCGACAACAAAAACAGTTTTGCCCCGGAACAGCTCAGGCGATCGGTATCTCTTGGAGTGAAACACGTTGTCGGGAAACCGCTGCTTCCATTCCTTCAGACCCGGCATGTCGGGAATCCTGGGCTCGTGGTACCGGCCACTGGCAGCAACCACGGCGTCAAAGACCCATTCGCGGTCCACGATTTCATAGTCGCCGGCCGCCTCGTCTCCCGTGACCCTTCGGAGGGTTTGGGTATGTATCGTCCAGCCAGAGGCCGCGTCCGAGTTCTTCCCAACTGAGTCGACGCACGTGTGGTATTGGACCCGGTCCTGCACGCTCGTGCGGACTGCAAGATCATGGATGTACTTCTCGACTTGCTCATGCGTGATGTAGTCCGGTGTTCCTTCGGGCCAGTCCATGAGCGTGGTCCGCATGACAGGAGTCGAAACGTTGTTTCGCAGCCCGGCATAACACGGACCGGGCGGCGCATGTGTCAATGAGACTTCTTCGAATGTGCAATGACTAAACTCAGTTTTGTGATGTGGTCCAGAGGAACTGGGACTGAGGGTAGTATTTTCTGGTGTTGATGTCGGCGGCCGTTCGTTCGGGTACGGAGGCTCCGTCGGCACCCTGGGGTCGAAGTGCCAGACACCGCCGGGCACGCTCGAGCGCTCAAAAACCGTCACATCGAGCCCCTGGCGGAGAAGGTGGGCCGCAGATACAACGCCGCTGATTCCGGCTCCGATCACTGCCACGGTCTTGATTGGGGCCGGGAAGCGGAACTCGCCGTCGCCTTGTGAACCCATTGTGGTTATCAGAGTTAAGAAAACGCCCAGGTCCCCTGGCCAGGTAGCATTCAACTGAAGATGTACCCTTTCACCATCAGAGACATGACAAGGGGAAAAGTCGACACCATAATGGGCGCGCATGGTCGCGGGTTCCCGTGACTCGCCGGTCCCGTTTTCCACCCGGCTCGGTGTGCTCGGCCCGGACTTACAAGGGCCTAACAACACTTGGGAGCAGAGAAGCTCAACGGCATTGGTCGCCCGGTCCGACCTCCCCATCAACCCGAGTCTAATGATTGCGAATCCAGCCACGACGTGACGAAAGGGTCTGCCGCTGTTTTGGATTGTTGGAAGTGTTGGGTTACGCATCTTCAGATGCTGGTCGTGGTTTTTGTTTAATTCGAGGTGTTGGTCTCGGCTTTTGGTCCAAGGCGGCACCGCATCGCTCTCGACCGGACATCGTTCTCAGTGTCGAGAAATTTCAACAATCTCAGTTTTGCCGTTCAAATTCTCCAATCTCTGTTTTCCGCAATGGCCGTCGCGGACACCAAAGAGGCCATATATGTGGATGATGAGAAACATCCACGTAGCATCGGTCCGACCGCCCCTGCGTCTGACGGCTCTGGGGCCGAACCGTCTGATGCAACCCTGGCCAAGGACCCGACAGTCAACCAGACGTGGAGATCCTACCTTTGGGACTCTCTGGACAAGTCTCCCCGAGAGCGGCGCTTCTTGTTCAAGCTTGACGCCATCGTCCTGACCGTCGCCTGTCTCGGAAGTTTCATCAAGTACCTCGACCAGATCAACATCCTCAGTGCCTTTGTCTCGGGCATGAAAGAGGATCTGGGTCTCTTCGACAATCAGCTGAACTACCGTACGTCAAATCCGCGCTATTTATTTCCCTGTTTGGTTGTCTCGACAACCATTGTGTTTCCTCCCTTTTACTCCTGAATAACCCCTGATCCTCCCTGAAGAGGGGACAAAAGGCTGACATTGTTCCAAAGTCGTCACCTGCTGGACTGTCGGGTACGTGATCGGACAGGTGCCGAGCAACCTGATCATCACCCGGGTTCGACCGTCCATCTGGATTCCGGCCTGCGAAGCGGCATGGTCGATTCTCACCATCCTGATGGTGACTTGCAAAAGTGTCTCGGGCATGTATGCGCTGCGCTTCTTCGTCGGCCTGACAGAGTCCGCCTTCAATCCGGCAACACTGTACATTCTCGGTTCTTGGTACCGCAGAGATGAACTCGCCAAACGGACCACCATCTTCCAGGCCAGCAGCTTCGTGGGAGCCATGTTCTCGGGCTACCTTATGACTGCCACGTACAACCTTGATGGTGTTCATGGGTTTAAGGGCTGGCAGTGGTTGTTCGTCGTCAACTTTGTCATCTCGATACCTGTCGCCATTGCAAATGCCATCCTCAACCCAGACCTTCCGGAGAACACACGGGCTTGGTGGTTGAGCAAGGAAGACGTGGCACTGGCGCGTGAGCGCATGGCGCTTGAGGAACGCGCCGTCAGAAAGCCATACACCAAGGCAAAGGTCAAGAAAATCCTGTCGAGCTGGCACATCTACGTCTTCACCTTGACCTACGTCCTCTACAACAACAACGGCAACTACGGCGGCCAGCCGGGCTTCCAGCTGTGGCTCAAATCCGAGAACTACTCGGTGGCGGCTGTCAACACGTATCCAACCATCGCCCTTGCGCTGGCCGTCGTCTTTGCGCTGATCTTTGGATGGACTTCGGATTCACTGTGGCGCGGTGCTCGCTGGCCGCCCATCATCCTGGCGGGCATAGCCAATGTCATCATCAACGCGAGCCTCGCCGCTTGGGACATCCCGCTCGGATGGAAGTGGACCTGTTACATTCTGGGCGGGCTTCCCAACGGCCTGGGTGCGCTGCTGATGGCCTGGGCAAACGAGGTGTGCGCCAGCGACAGCGAGGAGCGCGCCGTTATCGTCGCCACCATGAACTCCATGGGTTCTGCTGTGCAGGCCTGGCTGCCACTCCTGATCTGGAAGCAGACTGATGCCCCGCAGTACCGCAAAGGCTTCATCTCCATGATCTTCATTGCGATAGCGCTCATGTCTTCCACGATGCTCACGTGGTTCCTGCAGAGGAAGGAGAATGCGAAAAAGGAGAGCGTTGAATCTTCAGGTTCAGCCTAACCTGTCCTTGGATGGAAAGGGGCTCTTGGGTGTTCATCCCCATTGATCAAGGAGCAGTGACATGAGGGATCGTTGCCCTTGGATGCGGTTTTTATCGTCATTGTGCACTCGTTATGTAGTCAGAATCAGCTGTGTGAAGCTTTGAGTTGCGCATCAGGGCTCTACAAGCCAGCACAAGTTACGGACCTCTGAACAACCCCGAAATTGATAGTGCCTATCAAGCTTGATCCAAGAGTTCCAAGTACTGACCAGCCACCTGCCTGACAGCCTCGTGAAATGGCGCAAACTTGATGCCTAGCACTTTCTCTGTCTTGGAGCCGTCAAAGTGGATGGGCTGCGTCGGTTGTTTTCCATCGACACTCAAGCGGCCGGCCTCCACATCAGCGGCAAACTCGGAACGCACGACCTCAACGGCGTCCTCCCACACAATGGGCGTCGATGTGACGAACGTCTGGCTGTGGCTTTTGGAGGGTGCCTGTGGTGCGTTCAGCGAAAGCACGTGAACTCTGGCAACATCGGCGGCCAGCACGGCGTTCCCGTTGAACGGCCACTCGCTCTTGTTCCCGAGCAGCAAGCCCAGCAAGACGGAGTTGGTGCCTTTGGTGCGTAGTTCTTCTGCGGAGCGCACGAGCTCGTCGCGGCCAAACGTCCAGCCGGACAGGACACTCACGATGTCGAAGCTCGCCCGCTCGCCCAGCTGCGCGTCGGAGTCGACCCATTCCTCCACGGCGTTGAGCACCGCCGTCTTTCCGGCCGAGTAGGCCTCAATCTCGCTGCCAAAGGGTCCGGACCGAGTCGGCTGTCGGCTCTCCGGCCCGAACAGAACACTGTAATCGACTTCGGGCGAGGCGCCGAGGTATGCAAAGGGGATGACGGCCACCGCTGAGCTGGTCAGAATGATGCGCTTGACGCTAGCCTCCTCCGTTTCCGCAGAGCTCTTCAGAATGCCTAGAGCGGCCTGGACGGCGTCCTGGACGAAGTACTGCTCATACTGCTCTGGCGGCACTGTGGCGGCGCCGCTGAACGAAGGGACTGGTGCCGCCAGATGGATCACGTAGTTCGCGCCCTGGACGGCCCAGTCGAAGGCGCCGGGAGCGGCTAAGTCGGGGATGACATTGAAAGAGAGGCTGGCTTCTCCAGCTGGGGATTGGCTGGTCAGGGCCGAGACCAAGGGATGTGTTCGAATCTTGTCAATTTTGTCTTCGGAGCGTACCGCGGCCCGGACCCTGTAGCCCGACCGAAGAAGTTCGAGGAGGGTGAGGAATCCAAGAAACCCGGTAGCGCCGGTGATGAGAACGAGGGGCTGGGCGGTCGTCATCTTGTGGTTTAACACAATTTAATCACACGGGCTAGACTTGCGAGTGCAAGAAGTGTTGTTGCACACTCCGTTTCCAAGCTGACGGGTACGGGGTCCTTATTATCGTTGGCTTGGAGATATTTCGGACCACGAACCCCCTTCACGCCGAGGGTAACACAAGCGAAGGGGGTGATTGTGCGTGTGTTGGGATGGGAAGGGGGGTGGAGTTCTCCAGAGTTGCATTTTGCGACATACCCGGAGTGTGCTGTGGTCGGCGTCCCCCGGCCCGGCGAGAGCCAAGCTCCGAATCGCGGGATCCGAGGCCGGATAGCCCGGCCACTCCCGCCGGAGAGCCAGTTAAGCACGAGAATCATGCACACGGCTCTGAAGAGCGAACCGGTCCGGCGGGTTCGCAATCCGAGGGGGAGAGATCGGCCAAACTGCATGACCATCGGACCAAGTTGTCACCTCCAAGACTCGCTGTTGTTTCGAGCGGCCCGCGATCCTTAGTCTCGGGCCGCACGTATGAGGATGGCTGAAAGAGGTACTACTTGGATCATTCTGTACCGTCATAGAACACTCGGGTAGATCCTGTATACTCCAGAGAGCAGCTTTACCTCCCAGTCGAACGTGATGGCGTCGAAATTGTCTCTTGGTTTTCTCTGGGCCACGTCGCTCTTTGGCGTACACGAGCCTAGTAGCCTGTGTGAGGTCATCGATCGTGCAATTCCAAACAGGATTACGCATCCAGAAACCCCGAAGTACACTGCTGCACAGTCATCGTACTACTCCGGCCAGGAGCAAGAGCTGCGGCCACAGTGCATTTTCACGCCAACTGATACGAATGAAGTGTCCCGTCTGGTGCAGTTGATCACTGCAAGCCTCGGGAATGGGCAAAATGCCAGCTGGCCGACAGAAATCGCAATCCGAGGAGGCGGGCATGCGGTGTTTGCTGGAGCGGCAAACGTGGCTGGCGGCATAACTGTCGACTTGCGCGCCCTGAATTCCGTCACCCTGAGCAACGACCGAAAGACGGCCACGATCGGTGCTGGTGCCGTTTGGAGTGAGATATACCCGCAGCTTGTCCCCCATAACATCACTGTGATGGGAGGTCGAGTTGCAGGTGTCGGAGCAGGAGGATTCCTGCTTGGTGGTGAGCCACGCGTCACTTCGCCCCCCGATTGCTTGTTACATGGCCGCTCATCAGGTTTCAGGTGGCATATCTCACTTGTCGCGAAGGTACGGATGGGCCTGCGACAATGTCTTAGGCTACGAGATCGTACTCGCCACCGGCGACATCGTGTACGCGACTGCCAGCTCGCACCCAGACCTCTGGCTTGCACTCAAGGGCGGCTCTAACAACTTCGGCATTGTCACCCGCTTCGATATTGCGACTCGCCCCCTCGGCGAGATGTGGGGTGGCACCTTGATCTTCGAGTATACGCCGACTCTCTTGGATGCCCAGGCAAAAGCCTTCAGCGACTTCATGTCGCCCAACAACTTCGACGATGCCGCCGACATGTTCGTGGCTCTCTTCTTCCTGAATCCCGGCGGCACCTACGCTGCGGGCAACGTCTTGTACTACGGCAAGCCCATCGCCGACCCCCCGGTGTACCAACCCTTCACGCGGATTCCATCGCCCATTGTCAATACTTTACGCACAACAGACGTCGGTGACCTGTCCACAGAGCAGGCCAGCACACTGCCCCCCGATGCTAACCGGTAAGTTCCTACGCGGGCAACCCAATTCTCCCACTGGTGAGTTTCCAATCAGGAATACTAACTTACACTTGCTTGCGTAGTGCCATCAACATGGTCTATTCCTTCAAGAATCCCAGTGCTGCCGTTTATTCGGAGCTTTTTCAGACCTGGGAAGATGGCACGAAGGTTCTTGCAGACGTGGCTGGGCTTCAGATTGCCCTCCTATTACAGCCACACCCCGTCTCGGATGGCCGGAACTCGCTCGGCCTTCCCCCGGGCGGGGAAGATCTTGTCATGTCGGTAATCACGGTTTCATACTCGGAGCCTGCTGACGATGAGGTGGTTCGAGAGGGGCTGCAGGCTATCATCCACAAGCACGAGGATATATTGCGCAGGGAGGGGGTTTATATCCCTTGGAAGTATCTGAATTACGCAGACAAGCTGCAGGATCCCATCGGCAGCTATGGCGAGGAGGTGAAGGCGCGGCTACAGGCCGTCAGCAAGAAGTACGACCCTCGTGGCTTCTTCCAGACGGGCGTACCGGGAGGCTTCAAGCTCTTCACGTAGAGAAGATGGACCGCTTGCTGTGACCAGATCTTTGGTTTTTGTCAACACCCAATGTTACAATACTTCCGCTCGTCGTGCACTCGATCCTGCGTGTTTGACACTCATCACTGCTAGTTTGTTAGTCTGGCCATATTGAGCGATCTTCCAGATTGGTCCGAAATACCGATGATCCTCGCAGCAGTCGAGGTAGCATAATGGTTCCAGGCTTCCAGCAAGCAAGAATTGCTTCGTTTTAAGGGATTTGAGTTTGGACCAATCCATTGCCGTCAGCCCAACCCCTGAAGTCGAGACGGCGCGAGAAAGAAAGCGCAATGGAATCTTTGGAAACGAAATAAATCCGGGTACGGAGTAGCATAAGTAGGTAGGTATGCAGGTAGATAAGTTCAATTGGTAGACGCTTGAAAGTGCTAACTAACTAGATACCTACCCAAAGGAAGAGAGCTTTCAAGAAAAGAAAAGAAAAGGAAAAGGAAGAAAAGGAGAAGGAATCATCAATCGGCGCCCTGCGCGCATGGTGGCTTGTGCGCCCATGCACAGGAACCACTTCACTGCGCGCAACGCGCCTCCATCCTCAAAAAACAACAACAACTCAGCACCCTCTTACAACCCCTTTTCCACCCACAACCTTTGTTGTTGACCTTTTCTGCAAGTTACTGCATCAATCTTCAGCTGTCGGCCGCCTCGAACTGGTTCAAACATTAACATCAAGACCTTCCGCCACCTCAGCCCAGACGGACTCAATACCTACGTGCAACATTCGCAGCCACAGCACAACGTATCTGGTGTATCTATGCCGCGGAGATGCCGACGGACTCGCATGCTTGAATGGCAAACTTCGCAATGGTCAAGGTTGGAGCCAGGAGTTGCTGGAAGGGAATGTCGATGCGGTACTCCTTGAAGATCCAGTTCCGCAGCTCCGCGCCAATCATGCTGTCAATGCCATACGACGCGATGGATCTGGCTTGCGCGTCGAACTCGTCGCGGGCGAGCAGCAACATGCGGGCAAGCTTCTCGATGAAGTGCTCGACGACCAGGGCCGCCGCCGCCGCAGGAGATTCGGCCGCGCGGACGGCGGCAAGAATCCCCTGGCTGCCTCCGTCGGCGGCGTCGCCGCTTTGGCGCGCCGCATCCATGGCGACGACAACGTGGCTGAAGCGCGCGTCCTCCGCCCAGAAGACGTCTACCGTATCGCCCGCTTCCTGGATCGCGCTGTCGAGCTTGGCCGGGTCGAGCCCAGCAACGACGTGGTCGAGCAGCGCGGGTGCCGTTATGGCGGCCTCGAACGTCTCGAGTAGCTGCTCCTCGTCAATGCCGTAGATCCCCTTGCGCCGGAGAGCCTCCTCGATCTCGGTGTTCTCGGCGACCACGCCGACGCCGAGGATCATGGGCAGGACGACCGAGGTAGCGGCAGCACCCGTGATGGCCGTGCGGTGGCGGGCAAGCGCATCGAGGTAGCTGTTGGCCGCCGCGTAGTTGCTCTGGCCGGGCGTGCCAAGCGTTCCCGAAACGGAGCTGGTGGTGATGAAGAAATCCAGCGGCGAGTCTGCGAGAACCGAGTGCAGGTTCATCGCGCCTTGGACCTTCGGCCCGATCACCGCCTTCCAGTTCTCGTATGTCTGGGTGCTGAACATGCCGTCCTGTGATGAGGTTCGTTAGCCGGCTTTTCAGTGAAAAAACAAGGATATCTGGGTGGTCGGGCTTCTTACTCGCAAAACCATGGCAGCATGGACGACACCGCGGATCGGATGTTCGGGCGTGACAGCACCGACAGCGCGAACGACATCAGCGCGCGAGGTTGCATCTCCCCTGATTACCTGGACAATGGCCCCGGCAGCCTCGATGTCGCGGACCAGCTTGGCGGCGGAGTTGGAGTCTGTGCCAGAGCGGGAGAGGAAAGTGAATCTCCGCGCGCCCTGCCCCATCATCCACGCAGTCAGGCTCCGGCCGAGACCGCCCAGACAGCCGACCAGGAGATACGTGTTATCTGCACTCAACCGCGGCCTCGTACGACTGGGTGGCAGGACCTGGATAGGTTTCTCTGATGAAGCCCCAAACAGGATGACGGACTTGGCGGCGCCGAAGGAGTCGGAGAAACTCGAAACTGCCTTGTCCAGGTCGCCGAGATGGACGGGCTCAACCGGGGCCGGCGCGTCAAAAGATCCTTGCTGAAACAGGTTCACGATGGTGGGCAGCAATTGGGAAAGGACTTCGGGCCGAGCCTCGTGCAGGTCCAACAAGTCAAAGGGCAGGTAGCTGGCACCGCGAGAAACGGGGACGACGTCGAGGGCGCCCCGGCTCAAAACGTCTTTGCGGCCGGCATCGACGAAGCGACCGAAGCGTGCGATGGACCGCCAGGCTTCATGAGCAGCTCCGGGGTCGACGCTGCTGCCAGTGCTGAAGACGACATCTGCTCCTTGCTTCTCTGTGACCTCTTCAAGGCGGGCGGCGAGAGACCCGTGAGCGCCCCGGGGATGCTGCAAGATTTGCTTTTCGTCGAGTCCCACGCGGTCACGAAGATAGGCGAGTTCTTCATCCGTCTCGACCACCGCGTACGGAATTGCGCCCTTGAGTTGAGCAACCCTTAGCGCAGCGATGCCGCTCACGCCTGTGTTGTGAAGGATAAGAAGGGTCTCCTTGGCCTGGAGCTTGGCCAACACGTCCAAGCCGTACCAGGCATTGGCAGAAGCCGCCAAAAGGCTCACCGTCGCTGCCATGTCGTCTCCATCCCCGAGTTTGTGAAGCAAGGAAGCAGGAACTTCTTGGTAGCTGGCTAACCTATCAGTGTTGAAGCCGACCACCCGGTCGCCTGGCTGCAACTCCGCCACGCCGGGCCCAACTCTGGTCACAACGCCGCCAATCTCGTGGCTAAACGTGGTCGGATAGTCGGCGCCGGTGATCGCAAGCACACCCTCTCTTGTTAAGCCACTGGCTTCGACTTGTACCTCGACAGAACCATGGGTCAACGGCTTCTCCGCGACGGTTTCCTCTTCTGTTTGCTGCTGGAAGACCACTTTGCCGTTGGACGTGATTTGTCCGACGATGCGCTTGTCGGGGGTAAACAGGGTTGGCTCGGGCTCGAAGGAATTCGCAAAGGTTTTGTTGAGATCGCCATTGCGCACCAAGCGGCTGATATAAACGCCGCCGTTTGAGAGACTGAATTCTCGCTCCCGCGCCGACTGCGATGACGGCTCCCCGGTGCCCTTCACAGCCGATACCTGTAGGCGAGCAATCTTCACAGCGGCCTCGGCAATCTGAGCAGCAGAGGCGTTGTCAAGATCGACATCCAACGTCCTGAAGTCAAGGGAGGCCTGTTCCGAGGACAAAGACCGCGCCAAACCCTGGGCCAAGGCAAATTCTGGCTGCTTGCCCTGGAGAGTACCACCAGCAGTAATCCAGAGGATGCTTGACGCTGAGTTGGTGATGGTCTGGATGGCGTAAAACTCGGACTCCGTCAATGAGAAGAGCAGAGGACCCTCAAGATCGGCAACAACAATGACGTGCTTGGCAGGGGCCAGGCCGTTCAGGCTGGCCAGGCTGGTCAAACTGACGTCCCAATCCAGGCTCTCCAGGGTGGCTTTGAGAGCCGCCACTTCGGTTGCCGGAGTGCTGCGGTAAATGAGCTGGATAGCGGGCTTCTCTTGGTCTGTGACTGGATCACTGACCCCATCGGCAGTGGCACCGAAAGTCTGGCGCCTCCAGATGGAGGCACCCACGTTGGTCCCATCAAGGACTCGGCTCAGCTTGAGGTCGCCAGCTGCCGCTTCCCAGATTTCTGTTGCGGCCTGGGCTGTGATGACAAAACCGTCATTCTTGAGAAGACTGAGCACTCTCTCCGACGGGAAGAACGACGACACTTGAGAGGCAACCAGGACATCGTACGAGGCTTTCTTCAATGATTGGGCGTCGAGGTCCTCATTGGGTGCCAGGGCGACAACCTTTGCCTTTGGAAACTCCTTGACAGATTCCTGGACCTTCTGGATTTGCTCGTCATCGGCAGCTTGCGCGATGGTGTAAGACACCTGCGAGACCTTGTGAAGCACGTCCAGCGCAATTTCCGTGCCGCCGAGCTCGAGGACCTTGATACCGGGATACTTGAACGCAGCCAGACGGATCAAGTCAGACACAGCCAAGTCAAGTCCGGATGCTGTCGCGGTGTTGAGACTGTCAATGTCGAGCTCCCACGCCACCGCGCCGTACGGGCCAACAGCTGCCGTGTCGAGAGATATCTCGGCCTTTTGGGGTACGGCAGCCTCGTAGCTCCTCGTGCGGACGTTCACGATCTGCAGCACCAACCCTCCGTCTTGCGCCGTGATCTGGGCACTGCCCTCAAACGAACGTACGCCGCGCCGGGGAACCCAGGCGTAGCCGCTGGCTGTGCCCGCCGCAACCTGTGCCTCGCTCGGCGGCCAGACCGTCACTTCGTCAACCTGGATGGGCACGACGCCATACTCCATGGCGTTGGTGCGCCCGGCGTAGATGGCGGCGATGCTGAGCTGGAGCACCGAGTCCACCGAGGCGGGATGCAGCACGTACCGAGACTCGCCGAGTGAGGGGTCGACCTGCTGTTTGATGGTGGTCCGGCAGCTGGCTTCGTACCGTTTGCCGTCGAAGCGGATATCCTCCATGTCCTGGAACGTCGGTCCATAGTTGAAGCCGACCGCTTTCAGGGCTTGGTTCCACGATCTGCCGCTGGCCCGCTGAGAGAATGCAGGTACCGGGCGAGGAGCTACCGATCCGCGGGGACTGGTGTTGATGCTGATGCTTCCCGCCATGTGGTCCTTCTTAACATCCTCGGCGCCGATCGACGAGACGCTGAAGTCCCACCACCCGCTTCCGTGCACTGAGGGGCGAAGGTTGAACAGGACCTCGATCCCGTCATCGTCTTCGGGTGTCACAAGAGCCTTCCCGATGGACACGTCACGAAGCGTGTAGTTCTCAATTGACGCGGCCGGTAAACCGCGCAGCTCGTGCAGCTGCGTGATGGCTTCGATGGCCATGGAGAAGTAGCCGGCGGCCGGAAACACGGCCTCGCCGCCCAACGAGTGGTCATTCAACCACGGGAGGTCCCGTATGCGCAGCACGTTCCGCCATGTAGGCTCTGCGAGTGAGGACCCAATGACAAGTTGGCCCAGGACATCATGACGGGGGTGAGCGGGCTGGCGATGTTCGCGACTCGCACGGTTTTCGGCCCAGAACGGCCGTGCGTAGTTCCACTGGTACGGAGGAAGGTCGACAATGGTTGAGCCTCTCTTGTGGCCCCGGATGTAAGCGCTGGTGACACGCTTCATGTCGACAGGATACTCGAGGAAGAAGAGTTGCCCGACGAGGCTGAGGAGCTGCGAGGCGCTATCAGCGCCACGCAGCAAGGTGGGCAGGTAAATGAGCTTCTCAGCATTGAGCTCCGCCTTGATTTGCTTGATCGGACCGGACATGGCAGAGTGAGGCCCGATCTCTATCAAAACGTCGACATCGGCAAACTCGTCCGATGTCAAAATTGTCTGAACCGCCTGGTTGAACAAGACTGGGTTGCGAAGGTTGCTGCTCCAGTATGCCGCATCCACATGGGTTGCTTTGGGATCCAGCACGCTGTTGGTTACCGATGAGACAAACTTGGCACCCGGCTCGAAGTAGGTCTCGTCATCCACGTCGGACCCGTCCTCCCACCGCTGAGCTTTGGCAGCACCAAGGAGCGCCTCGTACGTCTCCGCTGCTGGGCCCATGTGGTGTGAGTGGTACGCCTTGCCATTTGTCTTGACCGTCCGGGCAAAGACGCCGTCGGCATCGAGCTTGGTCTTGACAGCGTCCAGAGCGTCCGCATCGCCGCTCAGCGTCACTCCAGATGGCGAGTTATGGCACGCCACAACCACTCGGTTTCGGGCATCACTGTCTTCCAGATATCGCTCGATGGCCTCAGCCCCGAGACCAACAGCCAGCATGGCCCCGTTCGTTTTGACGTCGCTCACAGCCTGGCCACGGTAGTATGCCGCCGTGATGGCGTCTTCGGCCGAGATGAGCCCGGCAGCATAGGCGGCCGCTATCTCGCCGGAAGAGTGGCCAACAGTGACTGCCGGACGGATACCCCAGCGGCTCAACAGCTGGACGAGAGCAATCTGGATTGCGGTGCACAAGGGCTGGGCAAACTCGGCCTCGTTTATCGGCGACGTCTTTGCGTCTTCGAGCAGGACGAACTCAATCGACCACTCGGGGCCGTCGCTGAGCGCTTCGAGGGCGCGGTCGAGCGAGCGGATGGACTCAAGGAAGTTGTAGCTGTGCTTGATGAGCTCGGCGCCCATCCGAGGCCACTGAGCTCCCTGCCCAGTGAAGACGAAGCCCAAGGAGGTCACCTTTCTCTTTGACCCGCTCCCGAAAGTAAAGGAAGAAGCGGCGCTGGAAAACGCGCCCGGGAGCGTGTTTGAGTTGACGACGGCGAAGGCTTTGCTTGGTAGGATGCTCCTCCGGAGGCCCAACGTAAACGAAAGGTCCAGGAGGTCGTACTTGTGTGCCACTTGCCCATGGGCCTCGATGTTGCGCTGCAAGGTGGCCTTGTCGTGGGCGGAGAAAAGGAGAAGGGATGGCTGTTTGCGGTGAGTTACAGCGCGTCGAGACGCAAGCCGTCTTTTTCCGAGCGTTTTTCCTCCGCCGCCACCGAGACTGCCCCCCAGGCTCTCATCGATGTAGGCGTAAGACCGGGCCCTACCGGTGAGCAGCGATTCGGCGCCCTCCACAATAACATGCGCATTGGTGCCTCCGTACCCAAAGCTGTTGATCGACACCCGCCTGACCGGCAACGAAGCGGGAAACAGCTGAGGCTCTGTCGGCGCCTGAACTTGCCACTCGTCCCACTTGATACTGGGGCTGGGCTTGACGAGGCCGCGTGTAGGCGGAATGATGCCGCGCTCGACAATCAGGATCGCCTTGATGAGTGCGGATAAGCCACTGGCCGCCTCACTATGCCCGATATTGGTTTTGACAGCGCCAATCCACAGAGGATTCTCGCCGGGCGCTCGGTTCTTGTTCATGGCGATGGACACGGCGTGCACTTCGAGCGGATCTCCGACGGCTGTTCCGGTTCCGTGACACTCGAAATAGCCCGTAAGGCGAGGATCCAGATCACCACCACGCTCGTACGCGTGAGATATGACGTCGACTTGGCCGTCGCGGTTCGGGTGCGTGATACCAACGGCAGGAACCTTGCCGTTGGAGTTGACCGCGCTGGAGCGGATCACACCACGAATAGGATCACCGTCCCGGATGGCGTCTGACAGTCGCTTTAGGTAGACAGCTCCGACGGCGTCAGCTCTGCCGTACCCATCGGCACTCTCGTCGAATGTATGGCAGGTCGATGTGGGAGACAAGACGCCCAGCTTGGCAGTGTTCATGTGTTGGTCAACGGTGATGATGAGATTCACCCCGCCGACGATTGCTCCCTCGCATTCGCTGTTGCGCAGGGCGTTGCAAGCGTTGTGCAAGGCGTAGAGGGACGATGAACACGCCGTGTTGACAAGAATGCTCGGCCCGGTCAGGTTGAAGACGTGGCTGATGCGATTGCTGATGATGCCCGGGTCCACGCCCGTTGCTGCCAAGCTGTGCCGGAACGAGGGCTCCTTGAAGGCCATTTGCTGCCAGTCGGCTGTGAAACTGGCGGCGAACACGGCAGTCCGTGTTCCGGAAATGGCATCAAGAGACACACCGGCTGACTCGAGTGCTTCGTAGACCACCTCCAGGAGCTTCCGCTGCTGTGGGTCCATCCACATGGCCTCGATCGGGGTTATACCAAACAGGCCGGGGTCAAAGTCCGAAAGCTCGCCATTTAGGAAATAGCCCCCGAGCACACCGAAGCTGCCCGGCCTGTCGTTATCCTTGTGGAAGTGGGCATCGATGTTGAAACGAGACGCGGGGACCTTAGGTGTCTGGCCCGTCCTCTTGTTGATCATCAGATCCCAGAAGTCGGAAGCTGATGAGACATCTCCTGGCAATCGACAACCTAAACAAGGAGTTGCAACTGTCAGCTCTATAACGTCGGTTTCGTGATAAAGCTCAGAGACACTCACCCATGCCAACAACAGCAATTGGCTCCAGCTGTTCGTTCAGTGGCTTCTCGGCATAACCCGGAAACGCAGCTGCAGGGTAGTGTCCTCCATCATCAGAGGTGGGAGGGGTCCATCCGACCGGCGGGCTGTCATTCTCGTCAGATGACGATGGGGACGTCGCGGTTCCCAGCAGTCCCGGCATAGTGATGAGTGATGCGAGGAACTGAGACTGGTTCTCAACCTCTGTCTACCCCTGAAGTGTGAGAGTATGAATGAAGCTAGTTATAGCAAGCAGAGACTGCGGAATTGTACGAGTCTCATATCATTTCTGACAATCCATATGAGCCATTCCCCGATATAAGTCAACAGTTCCATTGCGGCAGCACTTCTTTATTCCACTTCTCGATTACACCATGCCTCGGCAAGTCCCTCATGCTTCATCGCGCTTTGCCTGCAATGTCGAGATACATGCTAGCGAAAGCTGGATCCTACCTCCGCCACGACTAACTGGAGGTACCTTGTACGGAAAAGTCGGACCGGGACAGACCGATCCGGAGTCTGCCTTCTCACTGCCGCCAAACTCCCAAAGCAGAAACAAAAGGGTTGCATCTGGTATCTTGCAGAACAAGATCGGACATGTCTGATCTCCGCCGAAACGAACCCGGCTGTTCCTTCGGAATGGTGCCAGGGGGGCCGACGAGCCCGTGAGGCTGCATCGTCAGGCCCGAGCTCCTCTGAGGCCGTGGCCGATGTAACCCAGAGATTAATGGCCCTTGGCCAATCGCGTGGTGTGTTTTGCATTGAGCCTGCCCGGAGCAGATCAAAGGGTGGTATCGGCCGGAGTCAATGCACAGCAAGTTCACAGAATCCAGGTGACCCCCAACCTTCCAAAGCACATGCCCGAGAGCTGCCGGGACTGTTTGGGCTGATTACGCCGGCAAGCATCGATTGCCTCATTTGCTTGGCATTGAAGTGATACGAGCGATCGCTGTTTGCGTTGTGCCTGATCTTGTTACTACGTACCCGGTGATGAATATGACGATACCTCTGGTGATGAGTGTCCACGGTTGCTGCCAAGCGTGATCGGTTCGGTTCCAAACTTCCATCATGAGAACAAAGGGAGCCAAGGGGCCGAAGGCTTGCTTTTACCCATGCGAAGTGCAAATTCCCACTGAAATCAAGTTTGCCATTCTTCCAGAATCTTGCTATGTACAGAATACATGTACATGTGCTTTCAGAAAAAGCAACTCCTGTGACCTCATTACCGCTTGTCTTGTGCTAAAACATGCCCCTGCCTGCTTGCATTGGCCAACATATACTGTCAAGTAGCCCAAAATTTCCCTAGCGCGAACTGCCCTTCTTGATCTCATAGCCTTTGAGCCTTGGGTCTTGAAGGGGGAGACGGCGTACTGTCAAGTTCCATATGGCCTTGAACCCCCGCTACTTGAACCAGCGTCGACCCGATGATCCGCGTCCTCCCGGGACCAAAGCTCAAATGCTAAGCCAGCACCAGGTCCGAAGACCAAGGTCAGAAGAACCACGGTAATAACGCTCAGCGGAATTCCGCCGGAGCTCAGGCCGTGTCTTTGGGCAACTTCAGCGGACCCCTGCCAGAAAAGAAAGATGCAATGACACACAACAGTTAAGCCGATGATAATGAAGTCCCACTGGAAGAAGAGTAGAGCTCCTGCAGTCAAGGCATTGTCCCTTCCTGGTTGCACAATTGTACAATCCGGCAAATACAGACTGGGCAAAGACAAATCACCCGCGTTACCCCAGAAGAGGACATACGATACGATGCCCAGATGTATGAGAGCGCTAGCCGAACCAACAAGCAAGTACGCAGCCTTCACTGGCTGAGCAATCGAACGAGGCATCAAGGAAGCGTGTGAAAAGAGGGTTGTCCTGGCCAAATATTGAAAGAGAACAAGAAGGGCGGGCGTAAGAAAATATTGAACCAGGCCGACTTGGATAGTGGAGGGTGTCGCGTTCATCATAGCCGGAAGGAGTAACGGGATGGGTAGCAGCAAGCTAAAAATGGCGCTGAGAAGAAGTGCTTGGGCGTCCCCTTTTGGTATTCGCGGACGCGTAGGCTCGTCGAATTTGTGCCGGACATGGAGGAGCGAGTATATGGGAAGAAACAGGGCAACACCTCCACAGTTCCAGAGATACTGCCATAATTCGGAGCTGCAAAGCATTCAGTTCTATCAGGCCTTGTCCAGTGACGCCATTCCGGGCACTGCCCCCTAAAATTGTAGAAGGGGAGATAATTAGATGAAGAAACATACGAGCGCAGCCACTTCGGAGCGTTTGGGCGCCGGCTTTCCACCAGGGTCATCATATTGATGACGAGAAGGGCGGCGACGAGGTCAACCAGCATCAAGTGCGGGGGCGTTCCTGGCCGGTTTTGGAGCCCGTAAAAAAAGGCCACCAGGATGCTGACGGGGAAGTCGATGGGCGGGATGCCGGTGTAAGTTGTCTTGAGCGGGGTCCCATCGGGAAAGACGCCGGACCACGCTGTCTTGAGCAGAGCAACCAAGGTGCCGTTGGCTGCCATGAGTGCCCACAGTAACAGGAAGGCCGCGCCACTTAGGCCCTTAAACAAAGGGGAGACAAGCCTTGGTGTGGTCATTTTGGGCGATGCAGTTGCAAGCCGCTGAAGCTGGAAATTGAGACTCAGTCAGCTGGTGATGGGAGCGCTCTCTGGAAAAGACACAAGGAAACCGGGGAGGGCTCACGATCACAGCAGATAGCTCTAGCCACCAACAGGAGCTAAGCTGGCCTCCTCCATACGCCTCTTGGGGAGTCTGTCGGGGCTGACACCCGGGACCCGTTCGGCCGCCACCCACTTCCAGCCGTGTGCGGCCCGAAAGGACCGGCACCCGGCAACGCGATACCTGAGACCCGGAAACGCAATACCCGGCGATCAGATGCACGTTATCGCTTCGGCCGAGTGCGCAACCGAACTTGAAATGTGTTCTGGATCACCATTTCTTCGCAACGGCGATGTTGTTTCTTCGGGCCGGCAGCGCGAGCGGGAGGGGGTAGAACCTCCAAGGTTGGGGATGCGGAGTTTTGCGGAAAGTAGTCACGTCTGGCCGAGGGGGAAAAAAGATCCGAAAGCACCTCCAGCTTTCGCTGTCCTGTAGAAACCCAGGTTCCGCGGCAGCAGAAGTGAATCTTAAGTGAACAAAATGGCAGCCGAACGAGTCGATGTTGTCGTTGTAGGAACCGGTAAGAGCCCAGGCACCAATATTTGAGACTGAAAGGGGGGCCCTGCGCTAATCTAGACCTTGACCACAACATGTAGGCTGGAATGGCCTCATCGCGGCCAAGACATATCTCGAATTCAAGCCCGATGCCAACTTGGTTCTTCTCGACGAGCAAGCGTCGATTGGTGGCGTCTGGAGTGCTGAGAAGATCTACCCAAGCTTGTTCGCGCAAATAAAGTTTGGGCTTTTTGAGTATTCCTTCTACCCCATGCAACGAGAAGGCATCACTCCAGATGGGTACATCTCGGGCCAGACAATCAACACCTACCTGAACGGATTTGCCCGTGACTACGGCCTGGTCGATCGGACCCGCCTGCACACCAAGGTCGCCAAAGTCGAGCGCATCCCCAAGACCGCGACCGGGAGCAGGCTCGGGGGCTGGAGGCTGAGCTTGGATGGCGGCAAACCGGCCATCGAATGCGGACACCTGATATATGCCTCGGGAGCGACTTCACACCCCGTCATTCCGTCATGGCCCAAATCGCCCGGTTTCACGACGCCCATTATTCACTCGGCCGAGGTTGCAGCCCATCTCAAGGCATTGCAGAAGACTCGGAGAGCAACCGTGGTCGGCGGCGCAAAGTCTGCTTACGACACCATCTTTCTGCTCCTGAGTCACGGCGTCAAGGTGGACTGGATCATCCGCGCAGACGGGACCGGGCCGTTGGCCATCATGCCTCCGACAATCTTTGGCCTGGTCAACTCGATGGACGTCATCTCTACCAAGGCAATGGCGATGCTGGGATCGAGCATCATGTACGCCAAGGGGCCGTTCCACCGCTTCATACACCAGACGCGGCTCGGAAGGGCCGCTGGCGAGACGTTCTGGAGAACGGTGAACCGGATCGCCGAGCTGCACGCCGGGTACGCGAAGTCGGCCAACGCGGCCAAGCTGAGGCCTGCCCCGCACGGAAACGGCATTTTCTGGGCAAACGCGGGGCTCGGATGTGCCAGTGTGCCCGATTTCTGGAAGGTGTTCCACGCCGGCGACATCACGGTGCACCGGACCGAGATCGACTCGCTCGAGGGCACCAATACGGTGACGCTGACAGACGGCGGCCGGCTCCAGGCCGACTACCTGATCCTGTGTACGGGCTTTGACAAGTCGTACCAGCCCTTCAGCCCGGAGCTGCAGCACGAACTGGGCCTCGCGCCGGACCTGGACCCCCGCGACAGGAAGAAGTGGGCCGCCCTGGACGCCCGGGCCGAAGAGGCGGTCGACGAGCTGCTCCCGGGCCTCCGACACCCGCCCGTCCCTCCCTCGGTGCATGAGCAGCAATGGCAGGAGCAGCAGCGTCAGCATCCGGGTGATGGATCCTCGAAAGACGGGCCGCTCCACGGCCCCAGCCGTCACTATCGGCGCCTGGTGCCGCCGGGACTCGCTGCCGCAGACGACCGCTCCATCTACTTCCCAGGGTTCATCCACTCTATCTACACCCCCCTGGTGTCCGAAGTCCAAGCGCTCTGGGGTTGTGCTTACCTGCTTGGCCTGCTGGACCCGCCGCCGCTGCAGGACATGGAGAAGGAGGTTGCAGAGTGGAACGTGTGGACCCGGAAGCGGTACCTCGCGCAGGGCAGAAAGCACGCCTATGCCATTTATGACTTCCTTCCTGTGAGTATCTTAGCCACCTTTGCCAAAGGCGGGAAATGGTTGCAGCATTGGCTGATCGGTACAAACAGTATATCGACACGCTGCTCGGCGACCTAGGCGTCCGCACTGCGCGCCGGGCCAACCCGCTGGCTGAACTGTTCCTCCCAGCATATCCCAGGCTCTATCGGGGGCTTGTGGACGAGTTTAGGCGCGCGCATGCGCTGCGGAAGGAGGAGCCTCCCCATGATGCCCAGTAAGGCCCATGGCACGGAGAAAGCGAGGTTGGAGATGAAGCATCGCAGGCCAACAAGGGTTGTTCCCGAGCAGCGCAAGTGGCTACCGATTATCATGCATCACAAAAGGTCCAAGAATGGGCAGTAGCACAATGAACTTGAATCGCAGTAAAGACCGCCTTGCCGCGTAGATAGTGGCCTGCTCTTTTCCTGAGGAAATTAAGAATAAATTTGGGTACACACTGGCACTGGCCGACTATTACTTCTGTTGTACACGATCTAAGAAATCACACCGATGGGGATGTTTACCTTGCTAACAATGCAGGGCGCCCCCGTTTTGTGTTCCCCCATGTTGTCCAACCTGGGTTCATGAAACCATTGATCCATCCCGGGCCATCTCCCAATCTCCCGTGAAGCTCTGATGTGGTTTAGATTTCATTCTCCCGCCGAGAGACTAGTACAGCTTCTTGCGCTAAGATGGGGATGCATATGTTAACGTAACCCTCGTCGTGGAATCTGAAGACGCGCATCACTTACGTTGAGGAAAAGAGAGAGCACGAATCCAAGCGAAGCCACGGCCAGCACGTAGACAAACACGTATCTGATAGAGTCGGTCACCTGGGCGATGACGACTCGCTTGAGATCGGAATCCAGGTTCCGGAAGAGTGAACTGCTGGTGCCCGTCGTGAGGTGCACGATGTCGGTGGGCGAGTAATCTGGGAGCACCGAGCCGACCTTGGCGGTAACGAGATTTTGAAAGATGGCCCCAGTGACGCAAAGAGCCGCGAGGATGCCGGAAACCTGGGCTGTTTGCGGGCAATCCACCTAGTCAGCAACGAAGGACTCAAAGAAAGGAACGTCGCCCCGGCAAGGTACGGGTAAGCATCTATCATAGCAACATACCGATTGTCATAATGCTCACAGCATGATTGACCTCAGATGGAGGGGCAATCGAAGAGACGACGGCGACACCGGCACTCTGGAAGCAGCCGATCCCAACGCCGATAAGGATCGTGTACCCATAAATATTTGCCGATGCCGTATCGGAATTTATGGTGACTATATTTTGTAAAAGACAAGTCAGGACACAAAGTTCTCGTCCAACAGCCCCACTGTGACAGCGAGGAGATAGATTGGAAAAGGGGCGAGTCTTTTGGTACACGTACCCATCAGAGCGGCGCCCACGACCAAGGCAGCGTTCCCGAGAACGTACCAGGGCATGTAATAGCCGAGCTTGGGCATGATGAAGGCATTGACGAGGGCGAAGAAGACGAGCGAGCAGATAAGCGGTAGGATACGCACGCCACCGTCCAGAGGCCCGTCCCCTTTCGTGAACTGGAACAAAAGCGGGGTGTAATAAATGGCCGCGAACATGATGCCCGCGACGATGGCACCCTGAATTGGCAGGATGATGAGATCCTTGGAGCGCATGAATCCCACCGGTAGGAGCTTGTTCTCCGGCGGCACGCCTGGGTGGAAGATGGTCACCAGGATGAAGGCGATAAGCAGAACACCCGTCATGACAATCAGGGCGATCGACGAGCCGCTGTTCCACGCGAACACGGTGCCACCGAAGTTGATGGCCATGCTGAAGCAGGTGCACCCGGCGAGGAAAATGACGGTGCCAATCCAGTCCAGCATGCGCAGCTTGTTGATCAAGCTCGTGTCGGCCAGCTGGTCGATGCTGGGAAGAATGAAGATGTAGGCCGGAGCGAACAGGGCGGCGATCGGAAGGTTGATGTAGAACCCCCAGCGCCAGGTTGCGTTACTCTCGGCAAAGGCGCCGCCCAGCACGGGGCCGAGGACGCAGCCAACACCCCAGATGCAGTAGATGCCTGCGAGATAGAGCGGCCGCTCGTGGTTCGTCGTCAGCACGGCAACGTAGTTGAGCCCGCCAGCGTAGATTCCGCATCCACCAACGCCGGCAATGACGCGCCCAACGATCAGGGCGTCCATGTTTGGCGCCGCGCCGCAGATGGCGCTGCCAATCTCGAAGAGGACGAGGCAGATGATGAAGAGCCATTTCATGTCGAAGATTCCGAACGCTTTCCCCCTGCGGTAGAGATTCGTAGTCAGCACCGTGCTCAATAGGCTCGCGAGACGTCGTGTCTAGACGTACAGAGGCAAGATTGTCATGTTCCCGAGCATGAAGCTGACTCCGATCCATGCCAAGTCCTGCTCCGTTTGGAATGTCGCAACGATCGAGGGCTGGAGATTGGCGACCTGGAAAGTCCGGCTGTCAGAAAGCCACGAAGCAGAGCAGCATATTTCCCGTCCAACGCACAATTGTACCGTCCAATGCAAAGAGAAATACGGTCGAAAGGATGGCGCCGTACGCGAAGAACCACTGGATGGGAGACGCGATCGTTAGCCGCGCCCAAAGAAGAGCTGGAACGGACCCCGGGATCAAGTCCTCCAGGGAAGCGCCGCATACCTTCAAGCCCGTAACGGACCTCTTTGCTTCCGGGGCAGGGGCTTCAGCATCGTTGATGGATTTTCCGGGACCATCTGCGACTTCGGTCTCTGGCTGCGAATCGGTTGGTGTTGTATCCAGCGCCAGGTTCCTCTCCTCATCACGGATCTTCTCGGCGGGCAGCTCCGTCGAGCTGCTGCTGTCGGCGGCCATGTTGGAAAATGCGCGCTCGACGTCACGCCTGTGAATGGTTGTTGATTTATTGGCTTGTCGGTTTGCTGGTTTTTGGAAGGCCTCAACTCGAAGTCTGAGCACACCGAGCTAGGGAGCTGAACTGAGGACTGGGCTGGCTCGAGGAAGACAGTAAATGCATTTTACTTGATGGGCAAAAGAAGCATCGAGAAACGAAATTGAGCCGGTCCGCGGATCCAAGACGGCGCGCGTTGTTTGCGTGTCGGACCCCAGCTTGTCCCAAACCCGGGCAGTCCGGGCCGAAGTTGGGTCGGTCAGGTCGGGCAGGCAACATGTTTTGGCAGGGCCCCTTCGCTGATCCTGCCACGCCGGCATCCTCGATCGGACGAATCTTCGACCTTCGTTACAAGAACTGGGGCGACTCAGCAGGCCCAAATGAAGACCCGACGCCTAAAAACAAGAAATGACCACATCCTGGACTTCCTACCGGTTGTCCTACGTCCCCGTCTCGCGTGAGGTACCTGCCGCTCCCTGCAGTGAGTGTTCTAGTTGAACAATGAAGCCACAACGGCCTGGCGCGTTGTGGGAGCCACCCGTTAGACTTGGATAAATGCTCAGACAAAGGTGCCTCATGGAAGATGGCAGCAAAGACGTTCCGGATTTCCGCGACATTTATTCGGTCTGCCCAACCACACAGAAGCAAGGCTGTGCACTGCAACGAGATGGATATCGTCCATTAACGCATTGACGTCTCCTGCAATATAACTCTTGTTCAAACCATTCGAGTGATCAACTAGAAACCGACACCGGCGGCATACAGAAACACGAGGAAAACCGGGACGACGCTCAACCAGCTGAATGCTGTCCTACGGAGCAGGGAATCTGCCCCCGCCAACGGCCCCTTGACCTTCCTTCCTCCATCAGCCCCCTTAGTTGCTGCATCGTCCTGCCACGGCATGTGGCCAGAGGAAAAGGCGCTGGCGTCGATGAAGTCTAGCTTGGGCGCGTTGCTGATGATCCGGCCCAGTTGGTCGCCAAAGGTTCGGTCCGGTAGCACCGGCACCAGCCACGTCGCAAAGAGCTTGTCCAGCGGCCGGTGCCATGCCTGCACCTTGGTGACCTCGCCCGAAAACTGCATGATGTGCTTCATGCGATCCAAACGCTCCGCCTGATACGCTGAGAGCAGCTTCTCGAGCTCCGTGCGAGACGGCCTGGCCCAGTTGTTGCTGACAAGCCGGCGTCGCAGATGGTTGGTCAGGACGGCAATGGACTCAAGACCCGAGTTTCCTCCGAATGCCATGTTGGGGGTGACCTTGTGCACAGAGTCGCCAGCGAGCACAATCCTCCCGTGGTACCAGTGGTCCAAAACGCCCTCCTCAAGGTTGACGACTGCCGCGCGGATGCGCTGCTTCCAGACTTCGCCAAAGACCACCGTCTCGGACACTGGATGGTTGGCGATCTGCTCCGCCAAAGTCTCGGCATCCTGGGCCGTGTACCGCAGCCGCTGGGGGTACGTCCACGGCTCGTCGAGGTGGAAGAAAACGAAAAAGTAGCCGTGGGTCGGGGTCATGGTAAACATGTGCGAGGAGTTCTTGTTGTGGACGACGGTCAAGTCTCGGTCCCCAAGCTCAGGGATGGGCCCGGTCGTGACCACAAGACACTTCCACTCGGCTCGGATGGCTAGCATTGGGGAAGAAAAGCGCCTCTGTCAGCCAAGTCAACAGTCCAAGGTTTGGTCTACAACATACCGCGTTTCTCCTCGACAGTGATCAGCCCCGGCGATGTCGCGTTCGCGTGCTCCCACAAGATGCGTCGCACGAAGCTGTACACTCCATCACAGCCCACAACGAGGTCTCCCCTCTCGACCTCGCCGTTGGCAAGAATCACCTCGACTCCGTCTTCATCTTGCTTGATGTCCAGCACATTGCACGACGTTCGGATGCGGGTCTTGTCTGGGAGCGTATCGTACAAGTCCTGCAGAAATTGGCGTCTTTCGATGAGAAGGAGGCCCGAGCCATGGCTGCGCAGCGCGTCAAAATCAGATGGCCATGTCGGAGGGATAGCTTGAGGTGGATCGCGGGGTGATGGGGGTGTAAGATGAAGGCAAGAGTCCAACTTACTTCCGTTCGAGGACACGGAAGACGCCATTGTTCGCAATCGACTTCCCACTCGGGAGCCGAGCCCGCCACCGGTCCGGCGTGATGCTGTGGCTCTGGACCGCTGCTAGGCACCCCAGCTGATGCAAGATGCGGGCGCCATGCGGGTACATGGCGATGCTGGCACCCTCAGCCGGCGCCACGGTGGATCGCCGTTCGAGGAGAACATGATCGATGCCGGCCTTCTGGACTGGAGGGCAGCTAGGGCGTCAGTGATGCTAACTCGTTCGGGGAATGACAAGGGGTTCCTTGGTTCTCTCTAGCCAATCATATTACACGGCCGTTCGCTTATTAGGCCCAGAAGAGAAGCGCATCCTGGAAACGACTGTGGCTGGAAGAGAAATACGAACAGGCATGTGCAGCCGCCAGCCCAGAAACTCCGGCGCCAACAACAATAACTCGAAAAGGGCGGTCCTCGGAGGACATGTTGGCAATTTATCAAGCTGGGTAAGGTATCTTGGCTAAGCGATATCTTTCGATCGGCGCAGCCTGCGTAATCACACACGCACAAAAACCGGAGCAAGAAATGGGGCCCTGGCTCGGCCTTTTCTTCATTCTTTTCTTATACTGATCTCATTCAACTATCTTTTCATTCGCCTCACTTAGCAGCATGCATGCGAAGCTTGACGGCGCCGAACAGCTCGGAGCACACCGCGGAGGGCACATTGGATAAGGTACCTAACCTGGAACTTTAAGCCCGCGGGCGGGCTCGGCGTGCCCGGCCCGGAAAAGTGGGGCGACGCCGGCCGGGAATGGAAATCGGTGCGGCTCGGCCCTTTCGGACCGACCACGGCGAGGACGATTGCTCCGAAGTCACGTAATCAATGGTGCGGATGACAAACTGCTGCCTGGGTTGGTAATCAAGGCGCGTGGCTGTCTGCCGGACTTCCGCGGAAGGACGGAAGCAGACTGGGGCTGGAACCACACGTCGGTTTCCCGTTTTCGAGGAGGGTGGCAAGTCCCATGCAACCTTTGGCGTGCATGGGAGGATTCGAAGAAGACATCAGAGCGGCCACGTGACTGACGTGACTCCAAGTACGAAAGTTGGGCTGAAGCAACGACCTGGTTACCTGCTGAGGTACGGGCTCTTTAGAACTAAGCGCAGAATGTGACAGCGTTTTGGGGGAGACCTTTTGAAAAAGGCGTAGAGTGGGAAAGGGGTAAGGTTCACAAAGAGCATGTACACGAGGAAAGACAAACAACGCCATTTAGAAAGTTCGACTCAAGCACCGGAGGTGTCAATTCGCTGTCTAAGTGTTCTTGAGTATGCCAGTAGACGCTTCCCCTCAACGATCATCAATATCAATGGGGCCCCTGAACCCAAGGATAGAAATGGCACCTCCCCTTCCCCATGGGCTCGGGTACATTTGCTCACTCCGAAGTCTGGGGTGTGAGCAGAATAGACTGTCTGTTCTCGATCGTGACGCCTTGCTCGTCAATGATGATCTGAGCGTTGCCCACAATGAAGCTGTGCTCCAGGAACTTCAACTTGGGATCCGAGACCAGGTACTCGACTCTCGCCGCTATGCAATCCGGCCAACGTCAGTTGCGGATGAAACCACTTGCGGCCTTTCACTCTGCTTGCTTGCCTGCTTGCGTTTGGGCAGCTGGCAGGAGAAACTAGAAGAGCAGAAACGAAACAAGACATACCTGCGTGGCCAAAGGGAACCGACGCCATATCGGGCTGCAAGGTGAACACCTTGGCCGCCGCCGGAACCAAGTCGATGATGCCAAAGGTGCGGACATCAATCACGTGGCCATCTTCGGTCCTAGAGACATAAGTCAACATCAACAGGTTACCCGCCCTCTTCTCCCTACTTTGCCCTTGCAACATATTGCCTAGAGCGTTGCCGGCGATCAGACCAAATCCTACGTACTTGGCAATGCCCCGGAAGTTGACGCGACCGTGTTTTCCGTCGGCGTCAAGAGAGAACCAGTCTCCGCCAAACGTAACGGCGGCCTTGAAAGCAGGTTCGAAGCCCGGCACGGTCTCGATGGTTCCGCTCGGGACTTCCTGAGCCGGGGACAAGAGGTAATCTGTGTGTCAGCCCGCTTGTACATGGCAGAGCACAGCCGGCGTGTCCTAACGCGATAGGCCCAACGGAAAAGCTGAGAGTTGGAATTACAAAGTGCGTGAGGGTCGAGCCGTTGTGGCTGACTCCTGTTCTATGTATCAGCGTGTGCACTATGCAGACCGGAATAAGAGGTGGATGACGAGGAAGGAGTCAAATACCAAAAGGATGGATCCCGGAGGGGTCGATCTGAACTTTGGTTATGATGGCAGGCTTCAGTGCCGGAAACGCCGAGAGTTCTGCTGCCATCTTGTTTGCTTCTTGTGTGCTCAACCGCAGAGGTAATAGTGGTCGTCGGTGTGGAGTAAGAATAAGGGGCTGGTTGAGTTGGGGACCTGGGCAACTAGGCCACGCCATGGTAGTGATGAACATTTGTATATCTCATCGGTCGTGAGTTTTGCATCTTGGTGGCTCCTCGCAACTCGGTACGGACTCGGAAAGCTCCGGTCCGGACAGCTCTCGGTCGCGGTCCGAGGGTCCCTGACGCATCGGAGGGTTCCGCGCGGGGACAGGGGGCGGGACCGATGTATGTTGTGCGATGCAACACGGCAAGACGGGTGTTTCTGCCTGTCGCACCGAGACGACCGCACCTGTGTTAAGAAGCCTGGTGGTGATGGGCAGAGCAAAGATGCCGCTCTGTATCGCGTTTAACGGTCTTCGGCGCTTTGCTTGCTTTCCCGTTTTTACTTGCGGCATTCAGACTTCCATCCTCCCGACCCAGCAAACAGGCGATGGCTTCATTCCAAGACAAACTCGTGGTCATCAGCGGCGCAGCTTCAGGCATTGGCCGCGCCACGGCGAAGCTCCTCGCTAGTCGCGGTGCGCTGCTCTCCTTGTCCGACATCAACGCAGCCGGCCTCGAAGCCGTCCGCGCTGAGATCAGCGACTTGACGCCAGCCGCGAGCATCACGACTGCCGTTGTTGACGTGCGCTCGCAGGATGCCGTGGACGCCTGGATCCGTGACGCCGTTGCGCATTTCGGAGGCCGTAAAATCGCTGCGGCAGCCAACTTGGCGGGGGTGACGGGATCCCCGACGGCCGGCCGAGACGTTAGCGACGCCGAGTTCGGCTTCGTATGGGACGTCAACGTCAGAGGCATCCTTAACTGCCTGCGGGCCGAGCTGCCACACCTTGAAGAGGACAGCGGCGGGCGGGGCGGGGGCGCCATCGTCAACGCCTCTAGCCTGTCGGGCCAGGTCGGCCTGCCCGGCTTCTTGCCGTACGTGGCAAGCAAGCACGCCGTGATAGGCATCATACGGACGGTGGCCAAAGAGGAGGGTGGGAGGGGAATACGCGTCAACGCCATCGCGCCGTGGGTTATCTCCCTTCCTTACAGATTATCTACAGTCATACATTAAGCTTACTCCCACTCCTGCTTGCCCGGCTCCCCATTCTCCCGGACTGCCGACTGACTCCGCTGTGCCAAAACAGGGCCATGATCGACACGCCGCTGCTTGAAGAGGTCGCGAAGGACCTCGGCACGACCTTGTCCTCCGGCATGTTTGGAGCGGGTCCAGCACCGGCCCTACGTCGGCTCGGCGATGCGGAAGAAGTGGCGGAAACGGTGGCTTTCCTCCTGAGTCCCCAGAGCGGCTTCATCAGCGGCGCGGTCGTCAACATCGACGGCGGAATGTCGTTTTGATGCATGGGCTGCTTTCTCGAACTGTCAAACATGTTGTATTTAGTCTCTGACGTGCACTTTTCTTGACTGCTCGTTTGCTGCCTAAATCGCTGCGGAAGCCATAATGGAAGTGCCCACCTTCCTGAACCAACCCGTAACTGCTGCGAGAGTGATGGATGCAAGACCCCGAGTCAAAACACCTGTTCCACCTTCTCCTGTTCCACACCCTCCATGTCCCACACCCGTCGTCCCGTCCCGAGTCCACACGACGACACCCGGGCAGCCAGAACCCCTGCCAATGCTTGCCATCTCACCCCGCTGGGTACGGTATGCCACCTCAGACTCTACCTCGCATTTCTACCCCGTGGGGGTGTGGTTGCTTGTCAAGCTATTACAAGTAATCTGCTTGCTTGCATTTCACCATCGGACATTCGAGCATCGTGCATTTTGGCACAATGCGGAATCTCGAACTGCGCCATCACCGGTCTTGGTGTCGAGCAAAATAGAGTGCAGTTCGGCCAATGGCGCGCTCTCCCGCCGATGACCTCAGGAGCCAGGGCGGTGGTGAACGTTGCTCTGCATGCCAAGCAGCCAAGGCAACCCCGCACAAGCCGCCCCAGGCCCCCCAAGCACCCATCGACCCATGTGGGTTGTGAGCCGTGTCACCCCCACGCATGTGGCTCTCTTTCTCTTCTTTCTCTGCCCACGATGCCGCATTCGATTCCCAGTGTCGCATCTGAAATCCACCTTACTATGTAAACACGTGCGGGCCGATGCTGCGGGCCGATCATCGATATCAGTGATCAAAGAGAAAGCCGTCGACTCGCCCGGCCCAAGACCCAAGACCCCAGATCCAAGACCGAAGTCTCACGAGTGTGTGGTCGTACAGCGCAGACCACTGCCGCCACCCCAAAGCCTCCAAGCCTCCCAGGCCCCAAACCTCCAAACCTCCTGTCAGCGCGCACACGACCATGAACGGCGGCCCCTTGCGTCACACGGCGTGCAAGTCCTGCCGGGAGCGCAAGGTTCGATGTGGCGGCGAACAGCCAGCGTGCGCCAAGTGCCGTGGTGCCGGCGAGGAATGCGTCTACCTGCCCACCCAGCGCCCGACCAGAGCCGACCTCAACCAGACCGTTGAGGCATTGCAAAAGCGCCTGTGTAAATCACCCTCCACCTTCAGCATCCATCTGCTGGGAGACGCCGAGTGTGTCGACTAACGTGAGAGGCATCGCGCGTGCACAGATGAGACAGAAGCCCGCATTTCACGCATGATCAGCAAGGAACAGCAACAGCAGGGCGGCGCCGTGACGGCCACTCGGTCACCGCCGCCGCCCATCCACGCTGCTCCCGCCTGGCCAACAGCTGCCGAGTACCCAGGCCCGACGACGCTCTTTCATTGCCCGCTGCCCTCCTTTGCGTCTCCGGTCGCCGCCGACGGCGACCCTCCGACGAGCCGGGCCTCGTTTCAGCCACAGAACCCGTCTTCGCCAGAATCCCCGAACAACGACTTCCTGAACTTTTTGCCACCAGTCGCCAGCCCTCGGGCGGCCATGAAAACCAACGGCAACATGCACTTCGGCAGGGAGGAGGATGCGAGGAATCATCGCGCGGCCTTCACTGACGTCGACATCTCAGCAACCCTGGGCTTTCCCGCCTTCGGGGCCGAGAGCGACCACCATCATCATCAGCACGGCCAAGGCTACGCTAGCATGTCGACCGCTTCGACCACGAACGCCAACACCATCGCGTCTCTATCGTCGGCAACACGCCACGGCTCGGCAGGAACAGCAGCAACCATGACCCCGCCCGAAACGACACCGCCGCGAGCCACCGAATGCGCCGACGACATCACCCCGCGCATGGCCAGCCTTCTGGCCGACTTCTCGGCCTCGGTCTTCCAAAGCCAGGCCGAGATCGCCGGCATCTCGTCCGCCGTGGCCGAGTACATCGCCTGGATGCGCAAGGTGCCGGCGGGCATCGCGCCGCCCAACACGAGCCTGGTCTACGTCAACGTGCTCGAGGCGGTCGAGGACCGGCTGCGCGAGACGCGCGAGATCGCCCAGACGCGGCCCCGCGCCGCCTTCCGCGACATGGTCGCCGCCCTCCAGGCCCTCGGCCCGGCGGGCGCCTCCATGTGCGACAGCCTGGCCCACCTCGAGGAAGACTTTGAGCGCCAGTCCGCCGACGTGGCCAACTTCTTTCAGACGCGCTACAATGCCTGTGCCGCGCTCTCGGAGCAGAGGCAAAATGAAGCCCGTGCTCAGTCGTCCAAGGAGAGGGTCTGATGGGGTTTGGGCATGTCCTCTCGGCGGCCACCGTCGTGATGGCTGCATTCAACGGTCTTTGGGTGGGTTGGCACCGACTTGCCATGCACGGCACACGGGTCGGCATCGTACATGTGGACTGCAGCTGATACATCCAGATTTCCGTTGTTTTGAAAGCCTCGAGGGCCACGACAATAGTGGCTTCCTCTCTGAAATTGCTTTGATAGGTTGGTTGTTGGCGCCAGATGAGCGTCGGGGGTCGCAAGGCGTAGACAGGGGGTGTGGATGTAACGGGTTTCATGTGTCTTGCATATGCCCGCGGGGGACCGGTGAGAAGCTACAGTGCCTACCTTGATAGCTAGGACGGGGGGGCGGTGGTGGGGGGAGGAAGAAGGGGGGCATGGGGTAACACCTGTCTCTTATACACA
>FTEL01008284.1_pt1 | contig 31979 bp, 20 predicted proteins | sample 1658911 | NCBI WGS metagenome assembly FTEL01 (sample SAMEA3914869, study PRJEB12502) | metagenome | biome: forest; material: soil | place: USA | collected 2012-03-12 | depth 0.1 m
CGAGATGGGTTATCGAGGAAGAGGGGGGAGGGGGGTAGAGGGAGACACCAGGGCTGAGGGTTGGCATGGGGCTCTAATACAAGCACCAGCGCATCTTCTGTCTTCTGCCGTGACCGTTGTGTGCGAATGCTCCCGATGTGGTTTATTGCCTGCGGCCCGATCTCGCACCCAACCTGGAAGTCTCTGACATACACAGCCATGGAACACTGCTTTGAGAACTCACCGCACTCAACCGACCGAAACGCTCCCGCGTTTCTGACTAATTGCGACCAGGATTTTCCAAGAGCCTCAACACCGACCGAGGTTCGACCTGAGCAGTCCGATGCAACAAGAAGAGGCGGCATACACACACAACGGACAAGGGAAGAGGCGGTGGAATCTCGGGGGTACATTTTGACTTTTGACAGGGCAAGGCTGACTGACCGCTGAAGGGCAGAACTACGACCAACATTCCGACAAAGATGCACGAGCACCGACCGCAGGAGGGCACAATCAGACGCGCGACTCGACCGCATTCCGACCGAGCTCAAGAACACGCTCCGACAATCACACGCGAGACCCGACGACGATTCTGACCGAGGACACATTCCGACAAACACGTCCGCGGGACAAAGGCATACTTCGACAATCACATACGAGACCCGACCGCATTCCAATACAAACCTCGACCGCGATCTAATTCAAGGCGGGGCGCATACAAACTGCAAAGACAAGGGAACAACAGGGACAAGGATACGGACAAGAGGTGGAACACACGATACACACGGACAAGGATACTCAAAAGCAGGAGAACAACGAGGACAAGGATACCGCAAAGAGGTGGAATCCACAAATTGAGGACCGACAACAATCGAGGGCATGGCAAGAGCAGGGCGCAGTACAGAGACAGTCAGAGGTAGCCATGGCCCGAGCCCATCAGGGTACCTAAATGTCAGAGGAAGAGTTTTCTTGTGGCCGGCGGTGTTGGCCGGCTTGGCGGCGGGCGGGCTTGTCTGGGAAGGGGCAGGGTGGGACACAGTTGCACGGGCACTCGGGCGGTGTCTGATGGGTTGGTGGCCTGCTGTGTGACCCCACGGACCCCGGGTTGAAGAGGCCATCATCAGCAGCTGGAGTGTTGCGGGATACCAGGGGTTGGTGGAAGGACACCTATTCAACCTCCCTCTCGACACGGTTCTTTGTTTCCATCCGGATTGCCAGCTTGGAGGGTCCGGGCATCCGGGTACATCCCAACCTCCAAAGCTCTCATGTACGCGGGGATGCGGCTGCTCACGCAACGGTAGCAGGTCGATGTTGGCGGCTGGAAACGGCAAGGACGACTGCAAACAGACACAGCCCAAACTCGTTGTGAAAGAAAGGAAGCATGACATGGCACGGATGTCAAGATTAATTTGCTATAAGGGCGGAACGAATTCGTGACAAGGCTGCTGAGAGCCTGCAAGCCCCAGCCATGGGGGGTTGGGGTTGACGATGGGGCATTCAAGTTGTGTATGGACTGGAGCCACGGGCATCTGAGGGCATCAGGAGGTCTGTTGGCAACAGAATGGAGACGGCTGTTCGGGTGTTGATTATCAGGACCTTGCACATGTGGAGGCGATTGGTCTATGGATTTTAGAAAGGCGGTTCACAGTCAAGTGGTATGGTTTAAGAGTTCCATTCTCGCGGTAAACTTCAAGCCCTAAACTCCGGGGGGACGACGGTCAGGTCGCAGGCGCTGCCAGTAACCCGTCGGGTGGCTGTCCGGCGCTCGCCGGACCCAACGACTGGATGCCCATCCCATGACCGTTGGCGCAGGCTCCATGTACGAGGGGGAGGGCGGAGGAGATGAAGAAGGCGTAAAAGAGCGTTCCCGGTCGGTTTGTTCAGGTTCATCCCCCCCCAGCAGGTCGCCATTGTTGCCGTCCACGTCATGCTGGCTCTGGACGTCTGAGCCGGGCTCACTCAATTCCTGGGCTCGGTTTGTCGTGGCACGCACTGCGGGCGAGCGCAAGTCTTGCTCGACGGGAGCGTCGTCGTCCGCCGGAGCGTCCTTGTCGAGGTGAGGGACGGGCAAGACATCGTCGGGGGCGTCCTCATCGAAGACCTTCTTGGCGGGAGCGTCTTGCTCGACCGGAGAGGCGGGCAAGGCCTCCTCGGAGTTGCCAATCTCCGAGTCGTAGCGCGCGTCGATTGTCTTGCGCTTGTCGATATTCATCTTCCCAGAGTTGGTTAGCTGCTAGCCGGGCGACGGCAATGCGAATGGCGCGTACCTTTTTCTTCTTGTTTGGTGGTGGTTTGGGAATCGGTCGCTGCGCGCCAGGGATTTCGACTTGAGCTCCTTCCCTGGGCAGTGCCCATCACAGTGCCTCACTTTTTAGACCCTGAAATTTTGGACATGATGGGCATTGCTTTTGGCAGGGTCGTTTCTTTTTGAGGCGCTCATGAGGGTCCAAGCTTTATTCGCGAAGAGGCTCGGGGAGTTTTGGGAGTGGCTTTCAACAGGCAGCCATTTTCGCGACCGGATCTCAAGGCATTTTCCCTCGACGTCTCTCGAGGGCATTCACATTTCGAATCTCAAGGTTTTTTCACATCTCCACAACAATGGAACCGTAAGAACATTTTCTCGACCGTAGCGCAAGCGCATTTCCTCGACTGCACCGATCCCCAAGGTCATTTCCCGGACGACACAGCAGTCACTGTGAACACAATACCAGAGACAAGAGGTGGAACAAACAGGTCAAGGCATAACGAGAGGAGGGATTTGGTGCCCTTCGACTTGAGAGACTCAGGTGAAGCACTGAAAGCTCACCGGCGCCAACCGCTCACCGAGGCGCAGTTGTTTCACCGCGCTCCCTGTGCCACCAACACGACTAATCTGTCCAAGAGTCCGGACTCCAAGCAGCCCCCACATTCGCACCAACTGCATTTTGACATCCACTCCTGTTTGAGGCCGCGCCGCAATCCCAGAGCCGCTTGGATCCTGCAGTCTGACCATGTTGGGGGCGGCAACATTGATCCCATCGCGGCGCGTGTTGGGCGACGATGAGGCACAGTTGATGGGGCACGAGCCGACTCGGCTACTTATCCTGAGAAGACCCTCTTCTCTGCATGCGCAACGAAACCCCCCAAGTCGCTAGCGCTCTGCAATGAAGTGGTTCGACAACTTGCGCGGCCGATACTCGCAGGGCCGCCTGGCCGACTGGGCGGCTGCGATCAAACCATACATTCCGCCCGTCAACTTCATCACTCTCCATTATGCATACTTTATTTTTTCCTGTCTCTTCTTCGCCCTCGTCTTCTGGGGCTGCGGCTCGCCGTCGAGCCTGCAGATCGGCTTCCTCGACAGCTTGTACCTGACCATGTCGGCCCTCACGTCGACGGGCATGAACTCGGTCAATGTCAGCCAAATGTCGACGGGCCAGCAGATCGTCCTGTTCATCGCCATGATGCTCGGCCATCCGATCCTCATCTCGCTGTGGACCGTGCTCTTCCGGCGGCACATCTTTGAGAAGCGGTTCCGCGCCATCGTCAAGGCGGAGCGGCTGCGGAAGCTCAAGCTGGGCTCGTCGCTCGGACTGGCCACGGGCATCTCGGATCTCCTGACGCTGGCGCGTCTGCGGTCGGCCACCAAGACCAAGGGCAAAGGTGACAGCGAGCCGCTGCCGGGTCTGGGAACTCGCATCCCGGCCGAGCCGCGTCCCGCCGAGGAGCCCGACGTCGAGACAGGCCTCGCCCCGATTGCAGAACGCGTCCCGGCTCCGCACACGCCCAATGTCGAGACGGGCCTCGCCCCGATCGCAGAACACGTCCCCGCGCCGCACACACCCAACGTCGCTTTTCTCGAGCCGCCACCGCCGCATCCTCAGCGTCTGCCCAGGCCGGCGGGACCCGACGACGATCGGACCATCGAAGTGCGCAACTTTCTCGAGGAGAAGCGCAAGCACGTCGGGAGGAACGGCGAGTTCTTCAACCTGACGCTCAAGGAGCGCGAGTACCTCGGGGGCGTCGAGTACCGGGCCGTCGAGGTGCTGGTCGTGACGGTCGCCGCCTATTTTGTGCTCTGGCAGCTGCTCGGGTCGATCGCGCTTGGTGCCTGGATCGCCGTCAACGCGCCCGAGATCCCGGCCGTCAACGGGCAAAACGCATGGTGGAGCGGCATCTTTCTGGCCATCTCGGCGTTTACCAACGGCGGCATGACCCTGCTGGACGCCGGCATGACGGTCTTCCAGTCGGGCTACTACTTTGTCCTCATCGTCGTCACCGTCTTGACGCTCGCCGGCAGCCAGGCGTCGCCCATCTTTCTGCGCTTCATCATCTGGGGGCTGTCCAAGCTGCTCAGGCTCTCCACCAAGGACGAGAACCACGCGGTTTGGAAGGAGACGTTCGACTTCATCCTCGAGTACCCGCGGCGCGTGTACATCAACATGTTTCCCGGGAAGCCGACCTGGATGCTGACGCTCTGGCTGGGCACCTTTTTGGTCGTCGACTGGGGCATGTTCTTCCTCCTCAACATCGGCAACACCGTCATCGAGAGCATTCCGCCGGGGCCGCGTGTCATGGACGGCCTATTTCAGTCAGTGTGTAAGTAAGCCCCTCGCCTCGCGCTCCCATTCCTTGGCTGACCAGGCAGCCATCCTCTCGGGCGGGTTTTCCGTCGTCCCCATATCGGCAGTGTACTTCGGCCTGCAGGTGCTGTGGCTGGTCAAGATGTACGCGTCGGCGTACCCAACATCCATCACCGTGCGCGGATCCAACGTGTACGAGGAGCGGTCCCTCGGCATCTATGCTGGAGACGAGCCGGGGGCGGATGATGACGATGAGAAAAAGGGGGAGGCAAAGACACTGGCGGCAGGGGGCCTGTTTTTGTCCGCAGGGGGGCTCGGTGCCCAACAACCGCCCCTGACCCCGACATCGGCCTTCTCGCGGACGTCCCGCCTCTCCCGGCTCTCCCAAGCGTCCCGTGGAGGAATCGACAAGATCGTTGGCATCGGGCGCGAGGGCACCGCCATCCTCGGTCGCCAGCTGCAGCGGCGCATGACTGGCTTCCAGGGCGTCGGCGCCCCCGTGCCGCGGCGGCACAAGAAGGTCAACGTGCCGCAGGTCAACCAGCCGAGCCCCGGCTCGTCGGCCAGCAGCAGCACGGCCAGCCTCCACTCGCTCGCGGACCACCCGCCGCCGGGGCCACAGGATCTCGTGTCCCACCACGTGCGCAGCCAGCTGTCGCACGACGTGTGGTGGATCGCCCTGGCCTTCTTCCTCATCACAATCATCGAGACGTCCCACACGCTCGGCGACCCCGCGGCGTATAGCCTGTTCAACATCCTGTTCGAGATTGTGTCGGCCTATGCCAACAACGGCGTCAGCGTTGGCCTCCCGACAGCGTCGTACAGCTTCAGCGGAGGCTGGCATTCCGGCAGCAAGTTCGTGCTCGTCCTGGTCATGCTCCGCGGCCGCCACCGCGACCTGCCGGTGGCCCTGGACCGCGCCGTCAAGCTGCCCAGCATGGCCCTGGACGAAAAGGAGGAGGACGACGCGGAGATCCGCCGAGCCATTAGCAGGACGCCCAACCTGGCGCAGAGCCCTGGCTTGCGGTCCCCGGTCGTAATCCGCCCGTTCCCTCCTCCGTAGGGATCCGGCCACTAGAAGAGTCTTAGTTCGTGTACTATAATTGGCCGATGAGCAGAGTCTTACCGGTGGTCCCAACCAAGCCCCTTTTTCCTGCTCACATTCGGAACCGTGGGGCCATCCGTCGGTGTTGCGGCTGCTCCGCTTCGTGACGATAACGCGGGTGCTCCGCTAGCGCCACCTCGCGGATCCGGCCGACCGCTTGCTGTGTCCAATCTCTTTCGTCCCCCCACCCGAAGCAAGACCCCATCGAGTCGCCACTCGGTATAATAGTGGTCCTGGTCTCGAACTGACTCAACCCTGATCTTTGCACAAGGTCATTCGTTCACCCCAACCGTGGGATTTCACCATTCAGCAGCGACTTGAGCGCGACAGGATGCGTTCACCATCTTTCTGTGTCGGGTGGTGGTGAACTGAGGAATGGTGAACTGCCTGCCCTGGGGCGGATTGAAGTTGGCTGCCATGTGGGGGTTGAAACATGGTAAGCGTATCGTGCCATGGTGGAATTCTTCGCATTGCGGTCGAATACCTCGGTCGAATTCGTAGCTAAATCTACCATCGGGTGAACCTAGTTGCGGGATCTGGGTTTGAGCTAGTGAGACCACCCGGCCCCGCTCTCTGTCCGTTCGTTAAGTCTCATCTTCAGTCTCCACGGGTCCCACTGCGGCAGATGTTGACTGGCGCCGCTTGGCACATGCTGTCATCTCGTTGGCTCCCGGTTCTAGTTAAATCACTGAGCCCTCCCGACCTCCGTCGGATACGGGCCCTGTCCTGCCTGCATATCGCAGGGGAGAGCTGGGAAAGGCCACGATGCTTCCGAGGGAACGGAATGCGGGGAAGGTCTGGGAGAGAATGCGGAGAGTGCGGAGAAGGCCAGGGGGGCACAGAGATATAAGTTGGCAGAGATCTCACCTCTGTCCACTTGTGCAAACCAGCAGACATCGACGCCTGCATCCTGCCAACATGGACAAAGAGGCAAAAGCCGAGAACGTCGAGTTCAGCGTGAGCCGACCCTCAACATGTCGACGAAGCCTGACTGACCAGGGCAGGACCAGGAGCACGTCCAGGCCCTCACCGAGGAGCACCGGCAGTACCTCCTGCGACGCCATGGCACATTGGACCTCGACCCCATGCCGGACATGGGCGGCCATGACCCATACAACTGGTCCATGTCAAAGGCAAGCACCATCAAGACTTGCCCACTCGTCACCGTGCCGCCGCTGACCGTCCCAGAAACTCATCAACCTGGCCATGATCTCGTTCCACGCCATGATGGGCACCTTCATCGCCGCCTCCATCCAGGGCGTTTTTGTCGACATCGCCGAGGACCTTGACGTGTCGGTCCAGAGGGCCTCGTATCTGTTGACCCTCACGATCGCCGTGCTGGGTGTCGCCCCCCTCTTCTGGTGCCCCCTCTCGCAGCGGTTCGGTCGCCGTCCCATCTTCCTCGTGTCACTCATCTGCAGCCTGGTTGGCAATGTCGGTTGCGCCGTCAGCCCATCGTACTCCACCATGGCCTTCTGCAGAGCCATCGCCACCTTCTTCATCTCGCCCCCCCTCGCCATTGGCAGCGCAGTCGCCGCAGAGACCTTCTTCAAAAAGGAGCGGGCAAGGTACATGGGTGTCTGGGCCATGATGGCGACGCTGGGAGTGCCACTGGGGCCCTTCATCTTTGGCTTCGTCGCTGTCAGGATTGGGTATCGGTGGATCTATTGGATCCTGGCCATCGTGAGTCTCCATCTGCCGTCTCGTTGTCAGCCGTCCTCTAACCATGCTGTCCCCTACCAGACCAATGGTATCCAGCTCCTCGTCTACTTTTTCCTCGGCCGTGAGACGCTCTACCTCCGGGGTCCCACCCCAAGCAGCCAGCCCCCGCCTCCCGCTGCCAACCCGTCCCTCTTCAAGAGCCTCATGTCGTTCCGCCGCATCGATCCGACACCCCTTGCCCTGTGGGACTTTATCCAGCCCCTGAGCTTCTTCGCCCGCCCCTGCGTTATCGTCCCAACAGCCGGCTATGCCATGATCTACTTGTGGGGTAACATCATGATGTGCGTCGCCACCGGCGCCTTGTTCCCGCAGATGTTTGGCCTCGACCCGCAGCAGGTCGGCCTGCAAAACATCAGCCTCATCGTTGGGTCCGTGATCGGCGAACAGATTGGCGGCGCCATGAGCGACTGGTGGATGTGGAGGCGGCAAAAGGCGCTCGGTGCTGGCGGCAGCGAGAGCGACAGCCAGGGTGAGAGATCGAGCGCCGTGAAGGTCCAACCAGAGTTTCGCCTCTGGGTTGGCTACCTGGGGCAACTCCTCACCATCTGCGGCGTGGTCGTGTACCTGGTCCAGCTCGGCCGTGCTGGCGACTCGTGGAACGTCACGCCCGTCGTGGGCTCGGGGATCGCGGCGGCCGGGAACCAGATCGTCACCACCGTCGTCACCACATATGCCGTCGACTGCTATCGCGAGGACGCCGCCAGCGTCGGTGTCTTTATCAACTTTGTCCGGCAAACATGGGGCTTCATCGGTCCATTCTGGATCAATGACATGCTTCAAAACGTCGGGTTCGACGGGTCGGCGGGCATTACCACGGCGTTGATGGTTGTTGTTTCGCTCATTCCGACGGCTGTGGTGCAGTGGAGGGGCCAGCGGTGGCGTTGATAGTCGTCGTTCCACGCAGAGCCGAGCGCCGTCTCCGCAATCCACCTTCATCCTCCATCAGTTGGTCCACCCCTGAATCGTCCTCCACCCGTGCCGTCTGCCCACCCCAGCATGCCCCATCCTGCCTCCATCTTTGTTTCAGACATCGGGAGCGCTGCGGGAAAATCCCCTCGGTTGATGCTGTTCCTGTGGCGTCTGCGGCAACCCTAGCGTAGCGAGCCATGACAAGATAAATAGTAAATTATTTCCCAAGACATCCCCACCGCGACGAATGGCGTGTATGTGAGGCCTGCGAGGAGCGGCAGGCGGTGCGAGGCTGAGTCCGTGGTGTGCAAGCGGCCGAAACGAGGACGGGGGAGGAACTAGCCTTCAAGTCAGGGGTGAACGACCTTATATCAGAATACGGGAGGAGAAACCACCCGCCTGACAACCCCTCTTGCATCCGGTGCCCGCTTCAGCCCAGAACGTGGTACGAGGCCCAACGACCACTCCCGCAGGCGTCATGCAGACTTGGTGACCCGGCCACGCACTACGGAGCGAAACCGAAAGCGACTTAGCAGGGATGGAGGCTGCGTTCCCGTCTCATGGCACCTCAAGTATGCGGTTGGGCTGTCGGCCGCCGTTACCCAGCTGGGACAAGCGGTGCTGACAACGGAATGACAAACCCCCAGCTCACGTCCCACGTGCCCCCCCTTGCCCTCTCTCCGCCCCACCCGGATATCGGGCAGGACATGTGCCTGCTCTCCGCATTGGCCCTTTCTCTGGCCATCGAGGCAACGGACTTTCACAAAAACAGCAAGTAGCATCATGGCTCCAGCCTGCACGAGCACACAGGCAGCTTCATGTAAGCGGCGAGTCTCAAGAGGTATTGGACAGATATTTTAAGACCAGACACTCAATAAACGGTTTAATCTATCCAACCATGGAACGGCACCCGCTGAAACGCTGAGCCCACACGAGACTACACAAAGTTATGGAAACCGAGTTATGAAGCCGACTCAGGGGTATGTGTAAACAACACCCAGACACGCTCAAAAGTACTCAAAATCGCCCGCCTTGATCTCCGACCCGACATTCTCAATCACCTTGGGGATGTACGCCGACATGTAGGCGCCCTTCTGCTTGGAGTACGAGAAGGAAACAAAGGTCGGGGTGACGCGGTCCTTGCCACTACGACATTGTCAGCCACGACTCCGGGATAAAGACAAGAATCACACTCACAACACAGCCTCGACTGTCTCCTTGTACTTTCCGCTGTGGCCCCACTCGTGGTCGAGCTTCTTGAGCACCTTCTCCATGTTGCCCTCCGCCTCCTGGGCCGTGGCGTTGTGCTGGAAGAGCGGGATGTAGCACTTGGTCTCGAGCCCGGGCTTGCTGGGGTTGAGCTCGACGTTGTACTGCAGGCCGGAAAAGGGCGTGCCGGTGATCCTCTCGGGCTTCTCCCACTCGTCGTACGCGTCAGCCGTCGCATCGGGCCCCTGGCCCGGCTTCTCGTTGCGCAGCAGAGGCCAGATGGACCGCAGCACCTCGACCCGCTTCAGCGAGGTCTCGTCGCTGAGGCGGCCGCCCAGCGTCATGACGTCCCGGGCCACGGCAAACGAGTTGCTGCTGGTGTGGAGGTACACCTTGACGCGCGCGCCCGTGTTCACCGTCGGGTCGACGCAGTCGATCCCCACAAAGATGAGCATGGCATCATGTTTGATGTTGGCCAGGTAGCTGCAAGAGGTTAGCTTGTGACCCTAGTTCCAGCCAGATCATATCACTCACTCGGCAACAACGTCGAGACCGGGGCCAAGCTTCTCGCCAAAAGGCTCGAGCTTGCGCACGGCGTTCAGGATGAAGGCGTTGGTGGAAGTGCTCCCAGAGGCGATGGCCTTGCGGATGCCCGGGATGTACACCTTCATCATGGTCTTGCTGGCGTCCAGGTCAAACGCCATCATGCTGCAGGGCATGAAGCTCGGCAGCTTGCCGCGGAGCAGATCCGTCTCGGCCGGTGTGAGGAAGAAGGCGTCCATGAGGCTGTGGAGCCACTTGGTGTCGGCGCCGCAGGCCTTTGCGAGGAGGGGCAGGACCTCGCGGGCCCGCTTCTCGCCAAAGGGGTCGGGCCCGTTGTCACCGCCGGCGGGCTTGACAACCTCAAACTCGTATCGGACTTTGGCCTTGCCCGACGACGTCAGGTTGAGGCTAGGCTCGAAAGGCGAGTCGACGTAAGTCATGGTGTACCCGCCGCGCGGCTCCGTGGGGTGCGGGCCGAGGCTGGCTGCGACGTGGTCCACGAGGAAGCGGAGGTGCAGCGCCTGCTCCTCGGGGGTGTACGAGCCGACCGACTTGAGGAGGGGCTCCATGATGGATCGCAGATACTGGGCCCAGAACTCGTGGCCCGTCATCTTGACCACTTGGGTCTCCTTGACGGGCTGCTGGGGGTGGGCGACGATGGTCTCGGCAGTTGCCATTTTGGAGGGAGTGATGATAACGGCGAAAATGAAAAGATGGCAGAGGAATCAAGTCAAATGGGGTATCTGGAGCGCGGTGTACGATGATTCTGCTCATGCTGCAGTGCACAGCACTTCTGTACATATAAGTAGGCAGCTCGCGATCGGGCACAAGATCTCATGTTTTGGGCGTCTGCACTCATTTCCGCCGCCGAACCCGCCCAGGTTGCCACGGAGCTGTTCAGCAGCAGCACCTGGAGCCTGCCGTTCAACTGCCCGGCCTCTCTGTCAGCGGGGCGACTGACCTCACGGGCCTGCTTGGTCTCCGGCAGGAGAAGAAGTTGAGTGCTGACACGGCGAGGAGGCAGTGGGCATAACTCCGAACTGAGCCCCAGCCAGCATGGCTGAGCAGGCCGGGGAGGACCCACGTCCCTGGTTCGCCGTAGCCGGGGGTGGCAGCTCCGTGTCAGCGCTCCCCGGATGCAACCCATCCCAAAGTTTATTTTGCTCCAGGGGGTCGATGCAGCACCCCTGCCCTTGCATTATCTCCGAAGCCTCTCCGCTGATTCAGCGGGCACTTCGACGCCGCTTAATCAGCGGATCCGGAGACCATTCTGTTGTGGCTTGCAGCATGGCCCGCTGAATAAGCGGCGTGTCGTCGACCAAACGACGTCGAAACCTGGGTCGGGGTGGCACAGCACAAGCGGGGGATGTCTTGGCAAAAACCGTTGGACGGATGTCGACAAATCGGTTCGAAAAATTGGTTGGGGAGCCGACGTTGACATTACGTTGCAGCGAGAGAAGCGATGGTGTGGTGGTGAGGGGGAGGGGAAAGACGCCTGACCCAAGGTTCGAGACTCGGATCCTGAGAACCTTGATGGCCGCGTCCATCGAGAGTTCGTGATGGCAAGGACGAGGTTCAGACAAGGTTCAGACGACGCGCAGACAATGAAATCATGGCTTCACACGCGCGGTTGGAAATCAGGATAGAAATAAGAGCAGAGTTCAATTCTCGACAACCAAGGAAATCATTCTAGTACAATAAACACACTCTCGATCCTACGGGGTCAAGACCAGGCGCTTGGTCTTGGCCTCGGCCGTGTCCCAGACGGTCTGCACGTCGGCCAACGGGGCGGTGATGACGTCCTGGGGCCGCGCCATCTTGACGACAGCGCCGAGCAGACCGCCAATCTCCTTCTTCACGTCCATCTTGCCCCAGGCGCCCATGCCGGAGCCGGTGATGCGGATGGGCCTCGAGTTGAGCAGGCGGGCGGGCAGGCCGATGGACTCCTCGCCAGCGAGATCGCCAACGTGGATGTACTGCAGGTCCTTGCCGGGCTCGGCCTCGGCAGACTGGAGGACGCCCACGGCAGCGCGGCCACCAACAAAGTCGAGGATGATGTGGACGGGGCCGAGGGTGGGCGGCAGGGTGAAGGGCTCCTGCAGGACGACGCGCTCGTCGAGGTCGGGGACGGCGGCCAGGGTGGCCTCGTTGCGCGACATGCCGATGATGCGGGCGGCACCGAGCCCGCGCGCGACGGTGATGGCAGCGCGGCCGCTGGTGCTGGTGGCGCCGAGCACGAGAACCGTGGCGCCCTCGACGGTGCCAGGGAGGGCGCGGCAGCGGAGGGCCATCCAGCTGCTACCGACGGGGTTGACAAGGGTCGCAACGGCGACGGGGTCGGCGCCAGGGGCGAGCTTGACGAGCATGTGGCGCTCAATGTTGGCGCGCTCGGCAAAGAGCGAGGCGGCCATGGGGTTGACGTAGAAGAGGTCGCCGGTGGCCTCGTCCTGCACGACGCCGTCGACGCTGGGGTCGAAAGGGAGGGCGGCGCCGCGGGCGCTGGGGTGCTTGCCGATGGCGCGACCGCGCACGAGGGGGGGGACGGCGACGGCCACGACCTTGACCTGGGCCTGCGAGGGCGAGGGGGCGGGCAGGTCGGGAGCCGACGAGAACTCGGGAGCGGAACCCCACGATGTGACGCGAGCGACCTTCATGGCGAGTGCTTGGCGGGAGTGGTGGAATGCGGCGGTGGTCTGACGAGCGAGGAGGGAGGAGACTGGCGATGCTGACGCTGATGCGGTGCGGGAGATGAGGGAACGAGCCAAGAAAGTTGACATTTTGACTTGCAGGAAGTGTGCCGCCGAGTGAGCTGTTTAATGGGCGCGCGGGAGGAGGGGTCGGGCAGTTGGGAGGACAGGAGATGGCGTGGACTTGGGGCTGCAAAGGGAGAAAGCTGACGTACGACAGACGGGGTGCCGGCGAGCAAGCAATGCAAACATGCCTGCCCGGGTTATATTGCGCCGCATGTGTTTTTGTCTCGCGTGCGACAGCATTGCTCGCCGCTTGGTTAATGTCAGGCCGCGCGTGCAGCAGAGCTGCTGCTGCAGAGCTGCAGGAGTGCCAACCGCAGGAGCTGGCCTGCAGCATTGCAGGGTTGCTGAACCTGCTTCTGGGTCCTCGCAGGCTGCAGTGACCCCCTGCCTCGCCTCCGCGCCCTGCTCCCCTGCCTCCCCGCCCTGCCCCCTGCCTAGACCGTCTTGGCTCTGGCTAGGGTCCTGGTCCCGTAGGGTGACCCCTGAATGGTGTGTCGTGGCTCGACTAGGTGCGGGTCCTCTGCTGAGGAGGGGCGGAGTGCGAAGAAGGTTTCGGCTCTCGGCTGGCTGGGATCCCCTGGCTCCCCCCCCCGTCATCACAGATCGCCGTTTGGGGCCTTGGCAAAGTTCTTAGCTTCAGCTGCAGCCTCGGCGGCTTACCCCGACGCAGCTTAGGCCCGTCGTTGGCTGATGGATGGCGGGCGCTGGCCGTGGTTGGCTGTCGTGGGATGTCACTTCGGCACATTACGTCGATGTGCCATCATTGACTTTTCTCGGTCGTTTTTCGTATTCCCTGGAATGTCTCTGGATGGCGCATTTGCGGCCGTGACACCTCGAGCACGCAAACAGACACAGCCAAGTACCCTTGCACATCCAACCACCGGCCCGGCTGGGCGTGGACCCTGACCCACTGTCCTGGATGGACCGCTGTCACATCCCATCCCACGCAGGGTCGTGCTGGCAAGCGAAGACACTTTGTTGACGTTGTACTAAGTATATCCGCTCAGTCAGAATGTCCGGATCGGCCCACAGGTGTCCACAACAGTCCCAGCCTTCCCCAGCCGCCGCCCAGGTGAGGCGGACTCGGCCGTCATGCATCCCGTCGGGCCAGCCTCCGGCGTTCCTGCGTACGCCGCCCCGTCTCCTCGCAGTGGCACCACTTGTCCTGGTCGTCCCTCAACCGCCGAAACTGTCCCGTCCTGCCAGGGATCCGTTTCGTTCCATCTTCCATGGCTCGCGTTGTCCAGGATTCGACGATCCCATCCTCCTGCCCAGCCCTACGCCCCACCGTCCGCTGCTACCCAGCATGGCGGAGCATGGTGGAGCGAGGTGAATGTCGTCCTAGAAGATTCACCGAACGAAAATAGGCGAGCAGTCGGCCATCTGCGCGTCCGCGTACCCGCTGCACGCCAGCTCCGGGGCCGCACTAACAGCCGCCTTGGCAGTGCCCCCTTTGAAGATTCCTCCCGAGCCCCGGATCCGCAGTCTGCGCCCAGGCCCGCAGTTAGAGGACCCGTCTTATTCAGATCGGGACGAGACGACATGCTACGAGCCTGCTCGCCGTCCCTCCACCTGGGATGTCACCATGAGCGCTAAAAACTGCCTGACCGAGGAGGAATCAGCACACATGGCAACTTCCGCACCCGCCGGGATCGATTCTTGATACCTGGTTACTCTGTGATTCACTTGGTCTGATACGAGGTGAGGCGCAGCTGAGAGGGTTAGGCTGTACCCGTCGATGGCTGCTTGAGATGCCTGGCACGCCTGCAAGCGCAGACATGAAGTGACGTTTACTTTTATCCCTCAAGCCCCCGATATCACTGTCGACCCTGATGATCTCTCCCCACTTTGACACTTTAGACGCCTGCAAGACGCGCAAGCAAATTCGCAACCCGAACGTACACAGCATTCTTCCCGCAGTATCACAACCACTCGACTTACACGATGGGTTCCATGGCATTCGCGTCCGAGGGCCCGGTCTTTGACCCGTCTCCCCTATTCTCCAGGCGCATCCAGCGCTGGGAGCCGGGTGCCAGTCAGTGTCATGACGTCCTCTTGCCGCGCAAGCTTGTGCTAACCTTGCACAGTCCGCAGCCTCCTTCCTCTTGAGGCCATCCCTGGCATGATCTCGCTGGTGGCCGGTAAGTCATGACCCTTCTTTAATATATCTTTGCATGTTTTGACGGCGAGACAGGCAAGCCCAACCCCGAGACCTTCCCGTTCTCCAAGATCTCCATCACCCTCAACGGGCCCGAGGAGAAGACGCTTGTCTTGGACGACGCGGCACTGGCCGAGGCTCTCCAGTACGGTCTGCCCGCTGGCCATGCCGGGCTCATCAAGGTAAGTCCCAACATGATGCTCTTCACCAAGTTCACATCTAACAGTCTCGTCAGTGGTTCGAGGGGCTGCAGCAAGCTGTCCACGGCGTCGCCAATCCCACAACCTGGACCTGCTGCGTCGGCAATGGCAGCCAGGAGTTGATCCACAAGGCGTTCCAGGTCTTCACTGACCCCGGCGACCCGGTCATGTTGGAGACGTAAGTTGAACTCCTTATCATGTCTCTACTCAAGGCGCCACGCTAACTGATTTTAGTCCTGCCTATCCGTGAGTCTCGAGCTCGACTTGTCGTCATAGCCCATGCTAACAACCAACAGTGGAGTGTCTGCGTTCCTTCGCGCGGACTGCCACGAGCTGATCGAGATCGGCTCGGGGGCGGACGGCATCGACCCCTCGGACCTTGAGGAGGTTCTCTCCTCTTGGCCTGAGAACCGCCGCCGGCCAGCCGTGCTCTACACCGTTCCCACGGGCTCGAACCCGACCGGGCGGTCGTGCAACGAAGCGAACAAGGCCAGAATGTGAGTGCCGCATTCCCCGACCTTGCGAGCTTTGCTAATAATCGCAGCCTCCGTCTGGCCAAGCGCTTCAACTTCATGATCTTTGAGGATGATGCGTACTACTTCCTCAACTTCGAGGAGGACCCGAGCAAGCGGGCGCGCAGCTACCTCGCTCTCGAGGAGGAGGTCAACGGCGAGACCGGCCGCGTGATGCGGTTCGACTCCCTGAGCAAGATTGTCAGCTCTGGCATGCGGCTCGGCATCCTCACCGGGCCGACCCCCGCGGTGCAGAAGGTGGTCAAGATTACCGAGAACATCAAGTATGCTTAAATCCAACCAACAGGATCAACACTTTGGCGCTAACATGCAGTCAGCCTCCAACCGTCGTCCACCACGCAGATCCTCGCGCTGAGCCTCTTCCGCCACTGGGGTTACACGGGCTTCATGGAGCACTGCGCCAAGGCGGCCGACTTTTACCGCCAAAAGCGGGATGCCTTTGCTGCGGCAGCCGAGCGCCACCTCAAGGGGCGGGCGACTTGGGATGTCCCAACCGCCGGCATGTTTTTCTGGCTGAAGCTCGTGCTTCCGGCAGGAAAGGACAGCTTCGAGTTGCTCAGCACCAAGGGCATCGAGAACAGGATCCTCGCGATCCCGGGCATGGCATTCCTGCCCAACACGCGCAAGGCCTGCCAGCTGCGCGCCAGCTACAGTCTCGTGAGCGAGCCCGACATGGACGAGGCATGCAGGCGCATCGCCCGTTTGGTCGACGACGCGTGGAGAGACGAGCTCATTCGGCACGCCAAGTCCGAGGCGTGCCAGCAGGTGCTGCTGCTTACGGGACGACGGATCACGGCTTGACCTGTTTTTTTTTTTTTTTTTTTTGTTTTCGGGGGGTGGGATTTTTGGTACAAGTTAGATTGCAGTTTGGACTTCGACACCCCCTTTTTTTCTAGATTCTCGCGAGCAAGACACGCACTACCCAGTAGTTCAAATTGATTCTGTTTTCAAACAAGAGTGCGTTTTGCCCCGCTCAACCAGCTGCAAACTGCCGTGACAAACAGATGTCGTTGCCATGAGTTTACCCCACTCTGTTCCCCCGCTCGAATCTCCCTGCCCCTGATCCATGATCCTTGAGCCGATCCGTGGAGCGGATCCGCCTGTGTTGCGCTTCTCGAAGCGACCTGCAGGGCCGATGTCACACTGGATAGCACGGCTCCCTGGAACACGACCGCCAGGCCAGTTAGGCGAGATGATCAGTTAGGCTCCCGACGCATGGCACGATGCCAGACGCGGCTGCGCAAAACCCGATGGATGGCATGGTGTGGTTTGTGTTCCGAGCTGTGCATCTGTGAGGGGTGTGTGTGTGCCTGCGGCCTCGGCGACAGGGGCATCCGGGCCTTTTTTTGGGCTCAGCACTGTCGTCATCGCTTACTGTGTCGTACGGTGGACAGCTGGCACGCAAACCCGGTCCTTCTCACGCTTAGCTCCAACTCCAGGTTGAGGCTGAAGTCAAAAGCTTAATTAACTTGGCGTTCGGTCGGAGGAATCCTGCACCCAGGGGGCGTCCCTGCCGTGGCTGCTGGCTGAGCAGTCGAGGGCTGTGCCCTTGGGACGCCTCCAAACGGCACCACGACTGTGACGGCGGGCCGCCTGTTGGCCAATGGCGGAGGCTCGCCGTCGTGGACGCGGAGATCTGACGCTAGCGCACCAGGTCGGCAGCAGCATGGTCAGTGAACCAGCAATCCATCCTGGCAGGCGGCTGCAGTGTGGTGTGCCATGAAACCGGGCAGACAAACCCCTCGCCCGATGCCGTTGACTGGCTGGTGGCAATTTCCGGGGTCGAGACTTGTCGAGTGGCAACCTGGCCGACAGGGCGTCGTCGATCTCTGTCCCGACGCCCGACGGCGGAACCATGGTCCGCCTCACGGCTCGTCTGTCTTTACTGTTTTCAGCCCGCCGCAACGTTCCGGGGGTTCGGTGAGCCTCCGCATGCCAAGCAGCGCACCTTGCCGTCCAGCTCTTGGCATCGTGACCTCAACGGCCGATCACAGGGGTAAGGGGTGAGGCCTAAAGTCGGAGTGCAACGCTGTCACTCGCTTGCAGCGCTCCCGGGAAACCGTCCTCAGGGACCAACCCCGCCCCGCGGGCGCAGGCTGGCAGACGCTCGCCGGCTGGGCCCCAGGAGCCGCGAGCCGTCGGCCGTGGCGTGGCAGTGACCAGGGATCGGCGGCTGCCAAGTTCAGTCAATGGCGTCCATCCGATCTCCGTGGTTGGCCTCCCATCTATTTCGTGTCAGCCCGGATCCAGTGTTGGCCCGACCTAGAACGTCTCGCTGCCGGATCTGGGTGTTCTGCAGGCTGACGGACTGGAGCCCTACTACTCAGCCAAGTCCAGAATAACGGTTCGAGGCTGAAAGGGGTCCCACCGGACCGAACCGTACGAGGAGCCATGTCCATGTACGAGGGCCAGAAGGGATCCCCGGAGTGGAGAGGAGAGGCCCTGCGGTCAGCTGGATCCTGCGTTCCTGAATGCTACCCTGCCACACTGCAGCGCAGCAGCACAGCAGTGGCCTGGCCCAGTGTAATTGCCAAATTCGAACCGCTAACTTCCGTGACCTATGTTGGAATCCTAGTGTGGCTGACCGAGGGCTTGGCTTGGTGTTGTTCGTGATGGCATCGGCGAGCAAAAACGCCTTGGTGATGTTGGCCTTGAGTGGTACTTGTGAGTTGGAAAGTTGTATATATCTCGTCTTCTCGACCTCAGATCCAGAGATGAATGTTGCAGTTCCACAGCAGTCTCTCAAGTCACACACTCGCCTAGATTTCCTTGACATCTCTCTTTGTTTATCTTGCATTCTATTATTCCCCCAAGCCTCCACCCACAACCACCTTCAAAATGGGTTCTCTCGCCGTTTCCGGGGTCGAGTACCAGTTTGACAACATCATCGATGCCCTCAAGCACACTGCCGCCAACACCGACGAGGGCATCATCTCCTACTCCCCCACCACCCCGGGCGGGTCTCCCGCCGCTCAGAAGCTCTCGTACCGCGAGCTGCTCGAGACGGCCGAGACCAATGCTGCCAAGCTCCAGCAGCAGGCCGTCTCCAAGCCCGGCTCCGTCGTTCTCGTCCACTTCGATAATGCCCTCGAGAGCATCGTCTGGTACTGGTCCATCCTCCTGGCCGGCGGCATCCCCGCCGTGACCAGCCCGGCCATGTTCAGCCAGAACGAGGCCGACCGCCAGAAGCACCTCAGCCACCTCCACAAGACCTTCAATGGCCCCGTCTGCCTCACTCGGCGCTCCCTCGCCGAGCCCTTCGAGGAGCACACTGCCGAGAAGCGCATCGACACTCGGTCCGTCGAGGATCTCGACCTCGTGGCCCCGGCTGCCGCCCCGCGCCGGGCGTTCAAGCCGGCGACCTCGGATGTCGTCGCCCTCATGCTCACTTCGGGCAGCAGCGGCAACGCCAAGGCCGTGCCCCTGACCCACAAGCAGCTGTTCGCTGCCTTCAGGGGTAAGACCGAGGCGGCCAACCTGCGCTTCCCCGGCAGCCCGTTCATGTCGTGGGTGAACATGGACCACGTTGCCAACCTCGTCCACTGCCACCTCTTTGCCATCGCGTCGGGGATCTCGCAGATCCAGGTCCCTGCGGCCAACGTGCTGGTCGACCCGGCCCACCTCCTCAACCTCATCAGCCGCCACCGCGTCTCGCGCACCTTTGCGCCCAACTTCATGCTCGCCAAGCTGCGGAGGCAGCTCGAGGCCGGTAAGACTGACACTCTCGACGCCGACCTCAACCTCGAGACCCTGTTCCTCGACACCGGCGGCGAGGCCAACGTCATCGAGGTGTGCGTGGCTCTGCAGTCCCTGCTGGCCAAGTACGGCGCCCCCGCCGACCTGTTCAAGCCCTCCTTTGGCATGACCGAGACGTGCGCCGGGTGCATCTTCAACACCCAGTGCCCCAGCCGCGACCACAACGACAAGCTCGAGTTCGCCTCCCTCGGCCAGTGCATGCCCGGCCTCCAGATGCGCATCACCCGTCTTGATGGCAATGGAGACGCCGCCCCCGGCGAGCGCGGGAGCCTCGAGCTCAGGGGTGATGTCCTCTTCAAGGGCTACTACAACAACGAGGCCGCCACCGCCGATGCCTTTACCGCCGATGGCTGGTTCCGCACTGGCGATCTGGCCTACCTCGACCGCAGCGGTTGCCTGCATCTCGATGGCCGCACCAAGGAGATGGTCAACATCAACGGTGTCAAGTACCTGCCCCACGAGCTCGATGCCTCGCTCGAGCAGGCCGAGATCCCCGGCGCCACTGCCAGCTACTTCTGCTGCTTCGGCACCCGCGATGCCGGCATGGATACCGAGGTTGTTGCTGTCCTCTACCTCCCGTCGTACGACGAGAATGACGATGCCGCCCGCTTCGAGACGCAGCGCAACATTGCCCGCGTCGTCAGCCTGCACACCCGGTCTCGCCCGCGCGTCGTGCCCCTGCGCGCTCAGGACATGCCCAAGTCGACTCTTGGCAAGCTCTCGCGGGCCAAGCTCAAGGCCAGCCTCGAGAGCGGCGCCTTCGCGGCCCAGCAGGCCGTCAACGACGACGCCATCAAGCGCTACCGCCTGTCGACCCGCAGCGACCCCGAGAACGACCTCGAGGTGGCCATCCTCGACATTGTCCGCCAGCAGCTCGAGCTAACTGCGGCCGACGACTTTGGCGTCAACGACTCGGTGCTTGCCACGGGCGCCACCTCGATGGACCTCGTCGCCATCATGCATCGCATGAACAAGCTGCCCACGCTGGCCGAGCACCCCATCAAGCTCACCGACCTGCTCAACAACCCCACCATCCGGGGCCTGTCGGCGCGCATCGGCAAGCTCACTGGCGCTATCGTCGAGACCGACAAGAAGCCGCATGAGTACGACCCCGTCGTGACGCTGCAGCCCAACGGTACCAAGACGCCGCTCTGGCTCGTCCACCCTGGCGTCGGCGAGGTTCTTGTCTTTGTCAATCTTGCCCACCGCATCCGCGACCGCCCCGTCTACGCCTTCCGCGCCAAGGGCTTCAACGCTGCTGAGGGCGAGGTGCCGTTCAAGTCGCTCGACGAGGTGTTCCAGACGTACCGCGACGCCATCAAGAAGCGACAGCCCCAGGGCCCGTACGCCATCGCCGGCTACTCGTTTGGTGGCATGGTCGCCTTTGAGATTGGCAAGCTGCTCGAGGCTGAGGGTGACGAGGTTGCCTACATTGGTAGCTGGAACCTGCCCCCGCACATCAAGTTCCGCATGCGCGAGCTCCTGTGGGATGAGTGTGTCATCCACCTCTTCTACTTTGTCGGCCTCATGGACGAGGCGACGGCCTACACGCACAAGGCCCAGCTGTGCGAGTTTAACAAGCAAGGCCGCCGCCTCGACGCCATCCGCTACCTGCGCAAGCACTCGGACGCCGCCCGCTGGGACGAGCTCGGCCTGAGCGAGGAGTACTACCTCCTCTGGGTCGGCCTCGCCAGCAACATGCAGGGCCTCGCCGTCGACTACGAGCCTGCCGGCACCGTCAAGGCCATGGACATTTTTGTTGCCGACCCCCTGAGCCACGTCGCCAAGGACCGCAAGGACTGGGTCGAGTCGCGCCTGTCCGCGTGGAAGGACTTTGTGCGCGAGGAGGTCCGCTTCCACGATGTCCAGGGTGCTCATTACACCATGCTGAACCCCGAGTACGTGGCCAACTTTGCCGAGACGCTGCGCCGCGTCCTGCGGGAGCGCGGGTTGTGAGAGGGGAGAAGTGATATCAGGGTTCTCTCTTTGGGTCTAGATTTTCTTTGGAGTGATGTCTCTGCCTGTCTTTGCTTTGTTTCATTCATACCAAAGAATTTTCAAGTGTGCAATGTTCTCTTAGTCTATTGCTCTATTGTCTCAATACATGGTCTTGTCTCGTTTGCAATTGATATGACCCGCTGTGCCCCGAGTCTCTGAGTCTTCGTAGGGCTCGAGTTGCAAATGGTAAGAAGGAAGGAGATTGGTCGAGTCGGCCACCACGCTCCGAGGGTCACTTCATGTCAGCTTGGCCGGAAATGAGAGGCGGGGACTCATGCATGAAGTCAGCCACAGAATTGGCTCCATAAAGGTTACTACATGCCGAGTCCTTTTTGAGTTTGCGCGATGGACAAAAGGTGTTCCTCGGTAGGCAGTGACACCCCTGATCAACGTCGTGTGCTTCCGCCAGTTCACTCCCGCGGTGTCTGTATCTACTACCTTTTGTCTCAAGCTTCACAAGCAACACTTTTCGACAGCGCAGTCATACGCAGATCTCTTCTTGTAAGGATCTCAACGCCTGACCGCCTCCTAAGACAGGCAAGGCTTATCAGTACATACGATATTTTCCTGGTCATTGAGTGGATTAATTATCTGGAAACATTACTGGGCTGGCAACGGAGGCATGAAGCACCACGAATACGGAGGATGGGGAACGGTTGATGCCGCTGCTGTCAGTTCCTCGGTCAGATGCCAAACCCCAGCAGCCCTTCTCCGAACTGTGCCTCTTACCTCATAGATCTCAGCTTTATGCAAGGTCGATCCTGTGGTTGCGGATCAACGCCACCTCTGCCCATGCTGAAATCCGCCATCCTAATTTTGGCACAGTCAGGCTTGTCTCCAAAGCCCGTTGGCTGGAACATCCGGCGAATGTCATCTCACTCACAAGCGTGATGAAAATAGAACAAGCCACAAAATGCGTGTGATGATGTCCATGCAAGTGCCTCTCTTGTCTGTATTACGCGACGCTATGCTCCTCTAGCCCAAATATCAAAACAAATCTCCTATGAACATGTAAACATCTATGAACGATCCCAAAACCGAGTGGAGAGGCCAACAGTTAAACAGCCGCCAAATTACTCCGCCGTCTTGGACGTTTTGGTCCGCAGCTTCATCAACAAAAACACCAACGAGTACGAGCTGATGACAAAAATCACCACGATGCCCGCGTCCCGCCACCCGTAGTAGTACTCGTGGAGGTTGAGCGCCTGGAGGTAGACGCTGCCGCTGCTGAAGGGGCAAACCTCGCACGCGGCCGTCGCGTCTGGGTTCAGCAGCTTCGAGCCCGCGCCCATTCCCTGCATGTACCCTGCAAGGAAGTCGCCGCAAGTCGTGCCGTTGGCCGGCTCAAATACGGCGAGCTCGCTGGGCGCGCAAACGACATCGGCTCCCCAAATGTCAAAGACCAGCATGCTGCCGATCAGGTAATTGAACGGGTTGAGCCAGTAGAGCCAGTACCGCCAAAACGCCTGGATCTGCGCGTATGGCACGAGGACGCCGCAGAACGAAACGAGGATGCCGATGACGAGAGGGTTGACGAGAGCGGCGAAGAGCTCGTTGGGTGCATACGCCGCCTCGAACTGCCCGATGCCCGTGTATACGAACTCGAACATCAACATGACGAAAAAGGTGGACCCGGCCCGACTTGCCTCGGCGGGGAACCCCACGGTATAATACCAGCAGCAAAAGTAGACGACCGCGCAGATGCAGAGGTACGGAACCTCGGAGACGATCAACGCCGTCACAAAGGCGACCCACGAGTACATCTTGGACTTCTTCTCGCGCGTCTCAAAGATGTTGCGACGCTGGATGAAGAGTGGCTGCATGTGGTTGATGACGCCCGGGGCCACAAAGATGAAGTTGAAGACGGTGAACAGGCGCAGCTGCAGGTCGGTGACCGTGTTGCCGATCTTCCAGAACGAGAAGCCGTTGAACAGGGCGCTCACGATGTGCAGGGCAATCTTGTTGTTGACGTGATCCGTGTTGCGGTACAGTGACACGCTGGTCCGCTGCGTCACCAGCTTGATTTGCTCCCACATGGGCATCGCGAATTCGTGGCCGTCATCCGTGGTCTTTGGCGGCGCGGCAGCGGCAGTGCTGATAATGTCGTCCAGTTCCTTGGTGACGGCACCGTGCTCCGGGGATGTGAGCCAGACTTGGTTCCAATCCTTGCCTTGCGACAGGTGGCCAGAGACGACGTCGATCATGTGCTCGGCGAGGTTGGTCTCCTCAGGACACGGGGCCCCATACCGGTCAAAGTAATCCCTCACCGTCCGGCCGTTCTCGCCAATGTCTCCAAAGTAGACGGTCTTGCCGCCTTTGGCGAGAAGAAGGAGGGTGTCGAAGACGGAAAAGACTTGGGCGGACGGCTGGTGGATCGTGACGAGAACTGCCTGGCCAACATCAGCCAGCTTGCGGAGGAAGCGGACTGTATTATACGCTGATTGCCCGTCAAGGCCCGAGGTCGGCTCATCGAGGAAGATCAGGATGCTCGGTTTTGCAACAAGCTCGACGCCAATCGTTACTCGTTTGCGCTGTTCGATGCTAAGACCGGCGCCGGGTTGGCCGATCAGCGTATCCGCCAAGTCCTCCAACTCGAGGAGGTCAATGATGGTGTCGACGTAGCGGAGCTTCTCCTCCCTCGGGATATCCCGGCGTTGGCGGAGGAGGGCCGAGAACTCGAGAGCCTCGCGGACCGTGGCGAATGGCTCGTGGACGTCAAGTTGCTCGCAGTATCCGGCCGAGCGCTGGAACGAGATGGGCAGCGGCCGCCCATCGACCATAATAGACCCACGGATGGTACCCTCGGTCTTGCGATGGGCGAGGACGTCGAGCAGCGTAGTCTTGCCGGCGCCTGATGAACCCATGAGCGCCCCAAGCATGCCCGGCTTCACCCAACCTTGGACCTTGTCGAGGAGGAGCCGATCGCCTTCGGGAGTCTTGACGGTATACGAGAGGTCCTTCCAGGTGAAGATGGAGGTGTTGCGAACGAGAGCCTGTTCCGTCGCTTCGACACCGCCGACAGCCGTGCTCGTGGGGCTCTGCTCCATCTCGATGTTGGCCTCTTCGTCGCCCTGCTCTGCGGACAAGACATACTTGGACCGCTCGCGGGGGATGACGAGGGTCGAGCCGCCCTCGGAAGCGGCGCGCCACCGCATGGTTGCGACGACGGTGATGATGACGAAGAGGGCCCAGAAAGCGAGAATGATTCCCAGATTCCTCCAGATGTGAGTGTGGCTGTAGGTGAGGCCAGACAGATACTGGTCGCCGGTGAGCCAAGTCTGGCCTTGAACGGCTCCGGTGACGCCGGCGCAGGACTGATGAGCTGGATCAAAGTAGCCGGGGCCGTTGGGGATCAGGTTGTTTCCGACGCAGGCGACGATCTTGCCGTGAAACTCGTTGGACAGGAGGGCGTCGAAGGCGTAGGCGAGTGGGTTGATCCAGTACAGCCACACGAACCAGGGGTGCATCTGAGGCTTTTGGATCATGTAGCCAGTGTACATCATGGCCGAGGTGATGACGAGGCCGGCGAGTTTGGCGGCCTCGTCAAATGTCGCAAAGGCTGCGCCGATGGCACGGAAGAGGGCCGTCATGCACTGCCGAGGGTTAGTGGGTAGTTGGCGTGGACACCCAAGGGAACAAACTCACGATGGTGGCCGCAACGAGAATGATCCAGTACGTGAAGAAGGCCGCGGCAGTGGCGGTGAAGCCGACCAAGAAGTAGAGGATGACGGCAAAGATGGAGATCTGGAACAGGATGAGGGGGATGTCGGCAGTGATCTGGGCGATGCAGAAGGCAGCCGGGTTGTAAAACCCAAAGAACTTGTGCTTGACCAGGATCGGGCGGCCGCTGAACGAGTCGGTAACCTCGGTCATGGACAGCAGGGCGTTGTAGAGCAGTGAGAAGAAGAGGGCGCCGCTCTTGACAAACATGCCGCCCGAGTTGTCGGGGGCGTTGTAGAAGAGCGAGCCCATGACCAGTGCCTGCATCATGGTGAAGGCTTGCTTGACGATGAAGGTGGCCTTGTCACCCCAGATGATTTGGTACTGCCGAATGACACACGCCTTGACCTGCATGGGGAAGCTGACGGTCAGGGGGCTGTTCTCGGGCAGCTGGTGCTTCTCGGCGGCAACTCCTTGCTTGAAAAGCTGCGTGATCTCCCTCGCGCCGTCGCTGACGGGGTAGGCGTACTCGGCCTGCATCCTGGCAAATATTGTCGAGCGCTCGTAGGCATCCTTGAGGGCATCGGCGGTGCGGGGGAAGGTCAAGCTGTACCCCGGCATGATCCTGCGCTCGGTTGGGACGGTGACACCTGTCAAGTAGTCGGCGACGTTGGCGCCCTCTTGGCAGGCGAAGCCGAGGTCCTCCATGAACAACCTGGCTTCGTCCATGGGGCCATAGTAGACCTGCTTGCCGCCGTCCAGGACGAGCACCTTGTCGAACAAGTTGTAGATGCCGTTCCCAGCCTGATAGAGGGTGGCGATGGAGGCGAGTCCAAGCACATCAGTCATGGTTCGGACAGCCTTGGCCCACTCGAGAGCACTGAGAATGTGTCAGTGGAAATCCATGACGGAGTCATCAGAGGGGGCCGACTTACTTGCTTGCATCAAGTCCACGCGTGCTGTTGTCCCAGCAAAACACGGAACCACGGGTCGCCAAGCACTCGACGATGGAGACGCGCTTGCGCTCGCCGCCCGAAACTCCACGGATGAACTCGTTGCCGAGTTTGGTGGCGTGTGTGTGGCTGATGGCCATGGACTCGAGCAGCAGGTCACGGGTCTCGCGGCGCAGCTTTTCCCGTGACGCAGGGTCCTGCGACGCGTCGAATGGGATCTTAAGGCGGGTGGCAAAGTCCATGGTCTGGTCGACAGTAAGGGACGGAAAGAAGACCTCCTCCTCGGTGTTCATGACGATTTGGCTGCGGTAGTGCCCCGCATCGGCGGCAGGCATGGAGCCGTAGTGCACATCGCCCTCGACGGAAGCATAGCCCCGGCGGCGGTTGGCGAGGACGCTGAGCAGGGTGGTGCAGCCGGAGCCGGGGCGGCCCAGGACGAGCAGCATCTCGCCGGGCTTGACACAGCCGTGGCTGCCATCGAGGATCGTCTTGAGGGGCGGCTTTCTCCGCGAATCGCGGATCTTCTGGGGGATGTTGTACTGCGAGGCGAAGTTCTCGTGCACGGTGGCGTCGGCCGCGAGAGCCTTGACGGTAAGCCCGGTCCAGGTGATGCCGAGCGCGCGGGAGTGGAGGTCGCGGGCGAGGCTGTGGCGCTGATCATCTTGGTCCTTGGGCTCGAGAACCCAGGGTGGGTCGTTCTCAGACAGCGTCATGGCGCTGGCCATGCCGCTGGGAGTGAAGGCTGCCATATCGGGAAGCGGGCAGGGAACCGGGCTGGGCGCCGGGCTGAGCCGAGATAATTATAGAAGGGCTTGGCAGGCGGCGAGTCACAGCGCGGGGATGTGTTGTGTGTGCGTGAGACGGGACGAAGATCCAACGGTCGGGGTTGGTCGGGGTTGGTCGGTCCTGGTCTTGGGGGGGAACGAGAGGGCCTGCGGTCGGCACGCAGGGCGGGAAAAGGTTGATGTCCATGGCGAAAAAGCAGGCGCGGGGTGTGGGCGAGCGGGTGTGGTATTTAGCGCGGGCTTTGAGATGGCTGATGCTGACTTCGATCCGGCGTTTGCACCTCGAAATTTGGATCGGGCAGGTGTGCGCGGTGTTGGAGATGCGCCCTGCCGCGGCTTGGCGCCAAACTCGCCGCTTAGGTAATGCTGCAGGGGGCCTGCGGGACGCTTGCAGGGGGGCTGCGGGGAGGGTACAGGGGTCGTCAGCCGGGGTTATGATTGGGCCGATCCCCTCCCAGGGCTGAGCCGTTTGCCATCGGGCCGCTGACTAAGAAAGGCTTAGACTGGGGGGCTTAAAGAAAGACACGGGTGACACGTTTCGCCCAAAAACGCGGGTTGCAACTGCTGATCAAGGGCATAATTAAGGCATGAGCGCATTCAATTCCCCCCCACTGCAACCCGTCGCGCACATGTCGCTGCTTGTTGGCCCCGCCGACGCCCGCCACTCGACTTATTCGTGAATCACATTTTTTGTGCAGCGAGCAGCACGGCGACAGACACCGACACTTTCGAGTCTCAATTCCTCGACTGGCTGGGAACAAGCTTCCCGCCCGCGCGCTAGCAGGGACACTGGCGGCAGCACCAGCAAGGGCCGCTGCGGAGAGAGCACGCTAGGGCACGCCGCCCAGAGCAGCCAAGGGCAACGACAGAAGCAAGGATGCGGAAGAGGGCGTGCGACTCTTGCTACCAGCGCAAGGCAGGTCCCCCGTGGATCGCCCCCCGAGCATGCTCGAACTGGCAACTGACCAACCGTCTGCCCGGCAGATCCAATGCGATGCGGCCTCCCCGCGGTGCGACTGGTGTCGCCACCACGACCTCCCTTGCACCTTCAACCGCCCCATCTCCACCAGGAGGAGGGGGAAGGCAAAGAAGTGAGTGACTCTGCAATATCACGAGCCGCGTCATCGTGCCCGTCAATATCATTAGACCCAACCTGCTGACCGCCCCCTAAAGGTCCGCCAACGCAGCGGTGGAGCGAGTTGAGCCGCCAGCCCAATCCTCCCTGTCCCCCCCACATGCCCAGCTCGAAGATCCGCTGCAGCTGCAGGACATGGACACGGCCATGTTGGGCATGGACTGCATCCCGTCCCCGCAGAGCCTGCCTGACCGCCAGCCGCCGCCGCCCCCGGTGACGTGGAACGTGCCCCCCTTCACGCCCTCGTCCACTGCCGACACGGGTCCCTCGTCGTACGGCACCCCGGACTCGACCAGCCTGGTCACCTCTCCCAGCTTCCACCTGTCGGACCACTTTGCCGACTCGCCCATCCGGCCCGAGTCCCCTGCTCCCACTCCCGCCCTGGGCCCTGTCTTCGGCAAGCTTCACTTTGCGGGCCGCCATCTCGGCGACATCAGTCTCCACAACGGCATCCCCTTCCTCTCCAGCGAGGGGCAGCGGTGGATCGCCTCGAGGACGGGCGAGAACAACCCGCTGCAAGCCCTGCGTATCTCGGCTTCGTTGTTGTCTCGCCCCCGCCATGGCATGCATCCGGCCTTTCTCTGCTCCAGCAGGCCACACCCCGGCTCCGGCATGGATCTCCCCGACCGCAAAGTCATCGAAGAGTGCCTCGAGATGTTTGCGACCAACCCCTTCAAGCGCATCTGGCCCGCCATCGACAATGTCTTGTTCCGCCGGACCATCGACGCTGCCTACGACGAGCGCATGGGTCGCTGCTCCATCGAGGCCGTCTCCGCCCGCGCCTGCATCTTCTCCTTTCTGTCGCTCCTCACCCTGCACCACATGTACCCCACCTCGATGCCGACTCTCGACAGCGAGGACTGTGCAGTGCAGGCGCAGTACCTGCTGCCCCAGGTGCTTCACGAAACCTCGATCGACGGCTTGCAGACGTGCTTCATCATGGTAAGTCCATCCCCCCTTCAGCGCCAGCCTCCCTAACGACTCTCAGGCTCTCTACCACCTCCTGCTCGGCCAGCTCCAAAAGGCGGCCGTGTTCCACTCGGTCGCCTGCCGCATGATGTTCACTCTCGGCGCTAACACCATGGTGGTCCCCCGCCTGGCCATGCACGAGGCTGCCGACCACTCTTGGCGCGTCAAGAACCAGCTCCGCAAGCTCTTTTGGATGATCTACTGCAACGACAAGGAGATCTCGCTCCGCACTGGCCAGCCTCCGTCCATCAACGACGACGACTGCGACCTGACGCCACCGCATGACTACTTGGACTTCAAGTACGTCGACGATCGGCCCGAGTTTGAGCAGATCCTCCTCGACGACACTCTTGCCCCACTGCTTCCCGGCGACTTGCGGCTGGACATCATCAAGTCCAAGACGTACACCATGCTGTACTCGGCCAAGGCCATGCGCAAGTCGGACGCTGAGCTCATCCGAGACATTCGCCAGCTAGACGACGAGCTCGAGGCCTGGAGGCTGTCGGTGCCGCCCGGTTTCCGCCCCTCCCTGTCCATGCGGGAAGAGCCGGCACTCCCGGAGCTGTCGGAGCTGAGGAAGATGGAGAGGGTCATGGTTCACTTCGAGTATCTCCATCTTGTGGCCACGGTTCACGAGGCAACCGGGCGATGCCGCTCCTGGACGGCCCGCCAGAGCTTCGAGGTGGACGGTGTCAGCTCCAGCTTGGCCTTGGCCGTCGAGGCAAGCCGGTCCACGCTTATCTACCTTCGCACCATCGTGCACAACCTCATAGGAGAGGTGTTTTGGTATGTGTTGTCCATATTTTCCCTTCATGTTCGGGCGCAGACGCTGACCGATGCAGGATGGCCGTGTTTTACCCCATCTCCGCCATCTGGACCATCTTCTGCAATATCATCTACAACCCTCTCCACCAGCACGCTAGTAGTGATCTCGATCTGCTGAATGCGGCACCTCTGCTGATCAAGGAGATGCGCCTGCGCCGTTTGGCCCGGGACGAGATGGCCCACATGAGGATGGTAGACGACTTCGTCGCCGAGCTTGCCCGGCTCGCGACCCGTGCCGTCCAGAAGGCTCGTCAGGACCAGAGTCTTGGTATCTGAGGCTGGGCGAATTGGTGGGAGATCTTGTCTTTTCTTATGTCGAGGATTTACAGCACTCGGGCGCGTCCACAGTCGTGGCCAGCTGTGTTTTACTTCTCATGACGAACGATTTCTTTCCGTTCCTTTCTCTTCGACGGTATACATGTGCCTCTCTCTTTAGAGTACAGCTTTGCTGCCTTGGCGTTAGTGTCTGGGTAGGTAGATACGGGTTGAAGTCTAGATACGTTCTGAGAATAGAACTTTGCCGTTCGCGCTTCCATTGTCATTGCATCGACATTTCTATTGCTGTTCATATCGAGGTTGGAATCGCTCTGGACGATTCCATCAGCATTGCCATATCGACGTTTCTATCGACAGCTTTTCCTCTCGACATTTCTATTACCATTTCCACTGGTATGGCCATTGGCGCTTTATTAGCGTTCAACGCTGTTTTCATTACAATCCCTAACGGCAGTTAATGTTGGGAGTTTTATACTGGTTGGTAACTATTCCGTAGAGACGTCAAACTGCCTGAGATCGAGACAAGACACGATGCCGGGGTATGGATTCCCCTGGGTTAGTCAATGACCCTTATCCTACTTCCTAATAACGCCATTGGCATCGGTCGCGACATCCACCCCCCCAGGCCATCCCCATCCTAAAGATTACCAGCGACAGCCAAGAGGTCCGACAGCTTCTCAGCGGGCGCACGTACAACCTTGACCTGGCGGACACAGGACAGGTGCAGACAGTAGCACTTGAGCGGAATGTTTCTGCTCATACGCTTCGGCTGCCTTGGATGTCAAAATGATATAAAAGGATTCGACTTCACATACCTTCTTTGCTGCCTCAAGCTCATCGTTATAGTCAACGCCCAGGACCCAGCAAGGACCGATGTGCAGATAATGAGTCTACCTTCCTCAATACAGCTGGGAGGTTGTCTCCATGGACAGTCGCCAGACTGCATTCCGATGTCTGTCATGAACGCCGCGGTCGCCTTGCCAAGCGGCGTCAGGTAGCTCGCTACCCGTTCTGTTTCCCGCCCCTCGACCAAGCCATCCAAATGCGAAAGCCGTTCAAAGCGGTGTTATCCGCGAGAGACGAGATCCGTGATTTCAGACTTTCGGGCCACACTGCAGTCTGCTCCTGCGGGTCGTCCGGCACACCCTCCGTCGGGTCGAGAGCGCAGAAGGTCCGAAGGGTATCCTCGACGGTAGCGGAATCGAAGCGCGTTAGAAGCGGATCTCGCTCCGTGTTGGATGCGCTGCATTGTAACTCAAGCTAGGTAGATGCTATTTTCTCGAGGGCATCCCAGGAGAAAACGGTTACCGAAATGGCAGAGGGCCGCACGAGATATTCATCATTGAAGCAGTGTTAAAACCAGGCTCCAAAGTGCTTAATGGTCCCGCATGCACCATTACTGTTGAGGTGGAGAGGGGTTGTGCTATCTGCGGGTGTGTGGGGTGTCCTACTTGTGTAAAGGTAGTTCCTTGAGTAGTTTAGGACAGGAGCTGGGCGGATGAGCGCGGGGGAAAGGCGATAATAGTCACGCCGCCTGGGCGCATACAGCTGTGGCATGCATAACCGAATATTACCGTGCGGGGTTGCGGCCTGACTTTCTTGTACTAGCGGCCCAATGTTGGAAAAGTGGCCCTACTTAGAGGATCAAGTAGGTCAGGGGCATCAAAATACTGGCCTCTGGCCTATAACTAGCGATCAATCTCGCAAGCAACAACAACATGGACGACGTGCATTATTAACGTTAACTACTACTACGATTACTCTCGCGCAATTGACTACTATCAACAACTATACTGCCGTGCCCTCAATCGTGCCCTCTATTTGCCCTATCCCCTATGCCACGCAGAAGTCTAACGTGTATGATAAGCGAGCCGATAATATAAGCGAGCCGATAGCTCTACTCTACCTTATAACAACTATCCTTAATTACTATACAACAACCCTAGGAA
>FTEL01011097.1_pt1 | contig 31529 bp, 39 predicted proteins | sample 1658911 | NCBI WGS metagenome assembly FTEL01 (sample SAMEA3914869, study PRJEB12502) | metagenome | biome: forest; material: soil | place: USA | collected 2012-03-12 | depth 0.1 m
AGGGACGGATGGGTGAATGAAGGGGAAAGCCGGGAGGTGGAAGAGAGGGACATGGACCGGAGAGAAGATGATGGATGGACAGGGGTTTAGGAACACAAGCAGAAAGATACTGACGCCATTCACGGGGTTGGCGCCAAACGTCTCCGGCAAGACGCCCAGCCTCCGCAGAACGTTGTGGCAATTCGGAGCCAAATGGATGGCAGCTCCAGTCTCTCTGGCAAGGCGTGACCGCTCAAACAGCTGCCCATCTGTAAGTCAACCCCTGTCCTTCTGCCAACCCGGAAAGGCGGCACTCACAGTGACCTGGTGGCCCTGCTGGCGCAAGCCCAGCGCGGCTGTCAATCCACCAATGCCTGAGATAGCCAATGTCAGTGCGAGCCGGATCAAGGGAGGGATGGATGTCCGCGTGTTTGTGAATACGTACCCGCACCCACGATCAACACCTGCAAGGGGCGGTGATCCGAAGTGTCTGCCATGGTGGAGGGTTGCAGGGGTATCAGTCGCGGCACTGGAGTAGCCGAGACAGCGATGACGCTATCCACTTCAATGTCGTCTTAGCGGCCCAATGCTTCAACTCTGGGATTAATTCAGAGCAGGTGTGTTACGTATGTCCGAGCGAGTGACGGTTTTAGCCAAGCCGAGCGAGTATTGGGTTCATTGACTGCATACATTTAACCAGCTGCTCGGGGAGCCTTCTCGGCGGGGGAGTGGTTGTGCTGGCGCATCGGGACTCGGCTCCACCTCTTGGCTTGACGGTGGGATTAGCTAAAGATTCGACTCGGGGCTGGCGCTCTCCTCTTCTGCCCGACGAGCTGTGAGCTTACTCGGGTTAGGGTAGGTGGGACCCCGCACTGTCATCTTGGGGGCATTGGCTCGGCAATTAGGTGCGGAGAATGAGGAGGAATGAGGGGGAGGGAGCCTCTGCTTCATCGCTTCATGGAAGTCGACAATTGGCTGAACACGTCTTCGGGCCGGTTGGGCACAGATATTGCCAGCCGAACTGATGCGGGGTCATGATGAAGTGATCTGTGGTCCTATTGCCCTTGGTTCAAGGGTAACAAGTGGGAGACGGGGCCGATAGCCAAGGTGCGGGAACCATGGTTGCAAATTCGTTGGCCCTGCGAGGGTGACAGGCCCCAGCCTCGAGACGCGACCCTCCAAGGGCGTGAGAACCTGGGTTGGACTGTTGACAGATTTGGGGAACAAGAGGCGCCATGAAGCTCTCTTCATGGCCCAAAGGCCTCATGATTTATTACCGAGCCTCTAAGGCGATCCTTCAACCTTTTCGTCGTCCATCACGAGATGTTCCCCGGATTTCCCGCCTGCAGAAGGTTGGGGTTAGTCGGGAAACCCGGGGCCCCGCGTTTCCCTCCACAAAAGCCAAGCTTGCCCCAGCTCGCCCCAGATCTCCCCTCGTGGCTAGACTGCATGCTAACGCCGGGTGGTGTGGAGGCGGGTGCCGGGTATCCCGTCCACCCATATGCCACATGTGAACAGGATCCAGCGTCGATGGATTTTAATAAAGTTTGGCTGCGACGTCACGGTGGTGTGACAGACCTATCTGCAGGACTCCAGGATACGCGCCTGGTCATCCCGTTGGTGTTGGTTCTGCTGTCACTTTGGAGACGACCACGATGAAGGCCTTTCGCGACGCGTTCGCCCTCTCGGCGGCCGAGGTGGACGAGTTGACGCCGCCCGGGACTGTCAGGATTCTCGGTGCGTCAAGACACCCCTTTCCCACCGAGTCCACCTAGCTGCAACCAAATATCAAAGAGCAAGCACTGACCAGCGATATCCCCTCTCCAGACAACAGCGAAGACCCCGCGAGCACCCAAGACAGCCATGTCGTCAAGTTCCCGAAGCCGACCGCCAGCCCGCGGGATCCCCTCAACTTCTCCTTCTCCCGGAAGGTGGGCGCGTTGATGGTAGCCTCGATCTACGCCTTCATCGCGAACTTCGCGTCGTCGGTTATCGCGCCCGTGCTCCAGTTGTGGCCAACTGTGTATCCGACCGAGCACAAAGAGTTTTCCCAGCTGTCCTACATCATTGCGGTACGCGCTTCCCCGGCTTCAGCACAACACCGGCGAGTTTAGGTTTGCTGACAATACTTTGTCGACAGGTCCAAGTGCTCATGCTCGGCGCGTCCAACATTTGGTGGGTGCCGCTGTCAAACTGGATGGGACGCCGCCCCGTGCTCATCATCGCGACACTTCTCTTGATGCTTTCCTCGGTGTGGGCTGCGGAGGCCAGGTCTTTTGGCTCCCTCATCGCCGCCAGAATCTTTCAGGGTGCCGGAGGTGGCGCGGCAGACACAGTGGCGCCCGCGCTCATCGGCGACATGTACTTCATCCACGAACGCGGCAGGGCCATGGTGATTACCCCTTTTCACATCCTCATCCACATACGCGGTGCTGACAATCATCCCTAGGCAGTCTACACCATCTTCCTGTGCGCAGGTAGCATTGCAGGCGGCCTCGCTGGTGGCTATATCGGATACGAACACGGTTGGACCAGCATCTGGTGGGTGAGCACTGCCCTGTCCGGCTTCGTTTTCCTTGGGGTCGTCTTCCTCGTCCCCGAGACCCTCTTCGACCGCGCCTCGAGCTCCGACAGTGCCAGCGTCTCCTCCGAGAACAAGACGCCCTCCACCAAAGAAGTCGAAGTCACCGAAGGCCCCGTTGCCGAATCCTTCACCTTTGTCCAGTCTCTCCAAACCAACCTCGGCCGCCACCCCCACGCCCACGGCAGCCTGGTACACTACTTCATCCAGCCCTGGACCACGCTCCTGCTGCCGGGCACGTGGGTGGTCATGCTGCACTACGCCGGCCTCGTCGGTGGTGTCGTCACAATCTCGCTCATCGGCCCCCAGATCGTCTCCATGCCGCCCTACCTGTGGGGTGCCAATGCCGGGTTGATCAACGTCGGTGGTCTGATCGGGTGCGTGGTGGGCTATTGCTACACCTACGTTTTGGCGGACAGGCAGTTGAAGAGCAAGGCGAAGCAGCAGAGGCGCGGCATGGCGGAGGCGGAGGATCGGTTGCCGACGATGTTCTTCCCGTTGGTGGTGGCCACGGGCGGGTTTTTGGTGTTTGGGTTCTGCGCGAAGAATCCCGCCAAGGATCGCTGGGTTGGTCTCGAGGCTGGGTATGCCATGTTGACCTTTGGGTTGACGCAGGTGCCGTCGGTGGGGTTCAACTATGTGAGTGGGATATCCTCTGGAGGTTGTTTGTGGCTTGTTGCTAACTGGAGGGTACGCAGCTCATCGATGCCTACGGATACTGGGCTGGGGACTGCTTCACGATGGTCACGATCCTTCGCTCTGTCATCGCCTTTGCCTGGACTTTCTTCGTGGCGACGTGGGTGCAAGACAGGGGGGCGGCTGAGGCGTTTGGCATCTTCGGCATGCTCATGGGGCTGTTTGGTCTGCTCACGGTTCCGCTGTGGATGTTTGGCAAGCGGATGCGCATTGCGACCAGCGCGAAGGTTGAGCGTCAGGGGTAGGACCCCAATTGAGGTCTGGGGGTTGATCGGACTCTCCAGCGCTTCCAGTCGCCACATTAATACTACATCTCTCTCAACCCGGTGTTTACCTGTTGCAGTTCTGGCAGCATTGTGCTTCCCGAGTGCGGCGACCTCGGCTTTAGACTCGGAGTAACTTATCGCTGCTGTTTCCCGCGCCGGAATTGTGCCATGACTCGCCATAAACAAGCTTAACGACTCTCGCCGGCACCTACGACCACACCAAGGAGAGAATTCGGATCCCCTCCGCCTCCACGTCCTCCCCTCGATAAGATTGTTTGCTCGCCGTTGCCTGACCCCCCCTCCCTCCGCAGGCAGCAATGCCCCTGCCTGCATTTCTGCTACCTGTTTATAGCTACTTTCCTGCGGGTCTGCCTGATCCGGACACGCCCCCTCTTCATCGCCTCTCTGCGTTGTTCGCCTCTTCAAGACACCAACTTTTCTTTTACCGCCAGCATCCAGACGGCCATGACTGTATCCGTTACCGCCGTTATTCGGGGATTCCGGGTCCCCGTCGCATTCCTCGACCGCTTTCTCGCCGCAAACGGCCTCATGGAGACTGAGGGCTATGCTCCCTTTTACCACGGGGATCTGGACGTCGTATCCAAGCTGCTTCGTACCAAGGTCGCGAGCAGCAGTGACAACATCAATAACAACAGGACTCGCCTTTTCATCCCGTACCGGATGGGCCGGACAACTCGTCCTTTGCCTACGTCGCGTACGACTGGGTCTTCGTCCATGCCCAGCGTAAGCTCCGTCTTTCGGAAGAGCTGTCCGATACGGTCCCTGAGGGATTCGCTGAGTTACGGGACGAGATCATGGGGCTTGCGGGGGGCGAGGCTCCGGACTCCGTACCGTACGAAGCCGACGAGTTGGCCGGCTTGTTCGTCATCATTACCGACGAGCAGTCATTTTGTTTTAATGAACCCTTTGTTCAAGAGGTAAATCGCTAGCATAGCTCAGAAAAGTGGAGAGTTGATCCAGGTTTATTTTCCGTGTGCTGACCGGTGGCGTTTGCAGTCCGATCTGCGCTGCGCCGACTGTGGCGCTGATTTTGTTGATTATTTGCGGAAGGTGGCGCATCGCAAGGACGTTCATGGAGCCAAGGAAGACACCTACGAGCTTCCGGTTAATCTCTAAGGATTTTGGTCTCGGAACCCGATGTAGGCGTTTAGGAGTGGGAAGCTGGGGACGAAGGGCGCGCGTGGTACGCGCTACACGGGGTGCGTTGGTTGGTGGAGGTGAGCGCGAGGGCAGCGCGAGGGGGCTGGGGTTCTCAATGTGGAATACGGTTGCAGAAGGAAGAGGCATCTCAACACATACCCAGACAGGGAAGAGATCTCCCCGCGCATGGCCTGGCGTGTTGCACCGCATGTGGTTGGTACGGCTGCGAGGACCATGGGGAGAGAAGAACGCAGAATCGCCGCTTCGCTAACCCCATCAGAGCACGGCGTCTACGGTCTCCGGACCGGCAGTTCTACACCGACCTCTCTTGGGGGTACGAGGCATGCCAGTCGGCGCGATGGTAACCATATACCCAATCGGGAGAGGTCACGACGTGTCCAAGCATCCTGATTAGCGCGGCAGTGCCACCACCACTCGCTTGGGAGAAACGGGCCGATGACTAAACGTTCGTAATGGTTACCTTGGAAGTTAGAGAGGATGGGACTTGATCGACCGAGATAACAATGCTTTAAACGTTATATACACCGTACGAATGCGAGCCATGAACGGCTCATGTTCCTCTGTCAGCATATGCAGCAGATATTACCAAGTTCCACCCTGATTTGACAAGATGCACTCCAAGTTGATCTTCGGAAGCACAGTCATCTGTCATCTTGCGTCGCTGGCAGCAGCCCTCAACAATGGGCTAGGTCGGACGCCCGCTCTCGGATGGAATAGCTGGGTAATGTTCAACACCCAACCATGAGCAGGATATCCGCATGCTAAAGTTCAAGCAGAATGTTGCCCAGTGCAATTCCGCCTCGGCCAGTTACGCCCTGTCAACGGCCAACGCCTTCATCTCTCTCGGCCTGAAAGATCTCGGCTACACCTACATCAACATCGATGACTGCTGGAGCACACTTTCGAGAAACTCCTCGGGATACTTGGTCCCCGACCCCTCCAAATGGCCCAACGGCATCAAACCCGTCGCAGACCAGATCCACGGGATGGGTCTCAAGTTCGGCTTGTACGGCTGTGCTGGCACTAAGACCTGCGGGGGTTACCCCGGCTCCCAGGGCTACGAAGTCAAGGACGCGCAGACACTCGCATCCTGGGGCGTCGACTACTGGAAGTACGACAACTGCTACACGGCCTGCAACGGGCCCGTGGTACAGACGTGCGGCTCGCCCGCCGGGAGCACGCAGACGTGGTACGGCACCATGCACAACGCCCTCCAATCCGTCAGCCGGCCCATCTTCTTCTCCCTGTGCCAGTGGGGCAGGGATAACGTCTGGACGTGGGGAGCCAACTACGGAAACTCGTGGAGAATGTCCGTGGATAACTGGAATGACTGGGCCTCGGTCGTCCGGATCGCGTCGGCTGCCGCGGGAATTTCTCAATATTCCGGTCCTGGGGGCTTTAACGACCTCGACATGATGGTAGTGTTCCCCGGTTCCACGGGGTGCTTTGGTCCTTACCGTGCCTCGTGAGCTGGCCAGGATGGGAGCTAACGGGATGACAGCAACTCGGCAACGGAAAGCTGACGGCCGCGGAGGAACGCACTCACTTTGGGCTCTGGGCCATGGCCAAGTCGCCGATTATCCTGGGCAATGACCTCAGCAAGATTTCAAGCGCAACCCTGGCCATCGTCAGGAACAAGGTAACGGGGTCCATTCGTATCGTCTAATGACAAAGTCATGTACTGACGGCGCTGTGTCCAGGGGATCCTCTCGATCAACCAAGACCCATTGGGCAAGGCCGCCACCTACTTCCAGCCCAAAGGAGCCGCTGCTCCCGTCTCGGGCCAGATCTACCCATACTGGGCCGGCCCGCTGAGCGACGGCGTGGCACTCGGTCTAGTTGCGGCGAATGGCGCCCAGACGCTCTCGGTTAACTTTGCAGATGTGCCGGGGCTGGGGTCTGGAACATGGAACTGGGTCGAGTACTACACCGGAAAGACGGGCACCGGCACAAGTGTGTCCTTTGCGCTCGAGTCGCACGACATGGCCATTCTCAAGGTCACGACTGCTAGCAGCTCGACTCCATCCTCAACCAGCAGGACCAGCAGCACAACCACGACGACAGCCCCGGCAGCCACGCAGACTCAGTATGGGCAGTGCGGTGGCATAGGTTGGACAGGCCCGACTGTTGTATGTCTGTCCCGTGTTTGTGAAGGCGGTTTTGTGAGCTGACATCAGGGTGCAGTGCAACACTCCGTACAGCTGCAAGTACTCGAATGGTGAGGCAAACCACAGCTCCAATGAATTCTCCACCATCCACTGACACTCGACAGACTGGTACTCTCAGTGCCTCTAGGATGCCCCTGTTGTTGGCGGGCTGGTAGGATATTGCCTCGGTTAGAGAACTGTGAGACCGTGAATCCAGTCTAGAGAACTCGCGAGGAGGCTTGGGTGGCGGCCTCGCAGCCACATCGCAATATCTCATTCTACTGCAGGCAGGAGGAATAATGCAGGACGGCTGACGAAAACGAGCTGTAATTCTTCTCGTTTGCGGAAGTTCAACTTGCACACCTGACGTTCTGTCCAGCGGCGGTTCTGAATACATGCCGAAGAGGGTGTGGCCCATTCGCCTCATACTCGGAGGATTGTCTTCCGCATCCGCGCCAATCACAAAGACGCAACAACTGCCGTGTTTGATCAGACGCCAGTTGGTCTCTTTGCAGTTAGTCGAATAATTGGCGAGCGAGTCTCCAGAAGCAGGACCCCGGGCGTTTGTATCTTCAGCAGGAGCATGTCGGAAGCTGTTCGGCGGAGTAGCAACCTGTCACGGGTTGACGGTGTTGTAACCGAGCCCTCCACCCTCTCGGTGTCGCCTTCGCTGTGTTTCCCGTTTCCAAGCCGTGACGACTCCATGCAGCCTGCCCTCGCCATCCCAGATATCCGATCCCAGCCCAATCCAAAACCCGTGCTCTCCTTCCCCTCCTTCCCCCTGCCCTCCAGGACTAGCCCCCTCAAACGGATACCACAACCTCGCCAAATGTTCCTCCTCCTCCCGCTCTCCCACCACGCCCCCCTGCCCTGCCTTCCACGCCTCCTCAGCCATGACAAAAAACACCCCCACAGGCACCGCCACAACCATCTCCTCGATCTCCCCTACCTTCCTCCGCATCTCCAACAGCGGCGCCAGCAACCCCCTTTCCAACTTCTCCCTCGATGGCACCACGCTGCTCCCAGACATCATCATATCCGGCACGATGCGCGGCACGGACAGGTTCTCCCCCACACTCCAGACAAGGCTGCGAAGCCGGGGGAACGCGCGCGGGAGCAGCGCGGCATACTCGACGAGCGCGGCGCCGTCCTCCCCGTCGCCCAGCTGGGTCTCGCCGTACCACCAGAGGCTGAAAGTCGTGCGCAGGCAGAGGGAGGTGGTGAGGTGTTGGCCGGGGCTGAGGACGCGGGGGGAAGAGGGGGTGGTGCTGACGGCGGCTGCTGCGAGGCGGAGAAGGGCGAGAGTGGAGGGCCAGGATTCCATGATGAGGGTGTTGGTGGCGTAGAGGGTTGAGAGGGACTCGTGGTAGCTGGTCGGGTGGAGGCGGGTTAGTGAGGGTTTGGGCGAGACGGAGGCGGGAGGGATAGGATGTTGTTGACTCACCCCCTTTTGCATGACAAAAGGAATCCCATCACGCCCAGGTGTCGAGTCGGGCCCGCCTCGCCGCGACCGAATTCCGCCACACAGTCATCCCGCGCTTGATAAAGAGGCACCGAGCGGTCATATGGCCGCTGCCGTGCGTCGTACAACTCGGGCACGTCCCGGCGACAGATGCCACCGTACCACCGCCACTCCATCATCCGGCCATCGCCGCGGTAAGGTTTGATTTTGAATTTTGGTGGCCGGACCCGATGGATCAATGAGCGCAGGAAGCCAGTCTCCTGCTGCTGGCCGTTGTTCTGGGCGGTATCTTGTTTTGGCGACAGCGGCCTCAAGATGGGTTGCAGTCGCAGCTCAAGGTGAACCGCGCGGCCGCCGAAGGCTTCACGCAGGATGAGCTGGCGGATTTCTGCTGGGAGATTGAAGAACGAGGACTGATCTTGGCTTGCGGGCCGCCATGAGCCTGTGTCGAGCGGTGGTGGGAGGCATGGGATTGGCGGCTGGGAAGCAGTTTGGAGGTTCATTGCCACACGCACTGCTGTCTGCAGCAACAGGCGGGAATGACGATGAGAGGGAGGCAGGAGAGGGAGGCCTCCAACTTCCAAGCGGCTGAGAACCTACCTAAATAGGTACTCAAGCACAGCTCTCCCGTTTGGCAAGGTGGGGCAAGCAGGGGCATGGGTGATGTTTATTCGGTGAGAGGAGACGGAACGGAAAACGAAACAGAACCCATGATTATTTCCAGTAGAATTTAAAATGGCAGACGGCATTGTTCCTCTCATTGACTTGGTATTAAACTTGGCGGGCTCCATAGACGAAACGGCAAGCAACAACTCTATCAGTCGAAGTTGGTCTGGGAATTTCAGCCGAGGTATCAAGCCGAGTCGTTCCGCCCCAATCCACGGACAGCTGACTGCTGAGTTAGGTTGGGAACATTAACTGAAAACTTCCATGACATCCCCGCCGTATCGGCTCTGGCTGTGGGGGATACTATCGTGGAAAAGTTACCAAGTAACTACGCACAGAACAGGAAAGGGATGGGTTCAATGGTGTGCAGGACCGACGGGTGATGGCGAGGCAGTTAATCGCCAGGTCAAATACCGCCAAGTAACTCTATCAGTGAGTGTTGTTGAATGTCGATGAGTAGGTAGTGTGTGGATAGGCCGTGTGTCCTTTAGGAGAGTGCTGCCGTATCCTCGCTCCAAAGCACGTATCTACGCAATGTCAGCCAAAATATTCGTCCTCCAAAAGCATTACCCAACATTGTACTCGCATCTTGGTTGTGTTGCCGATCGGAAAATCATGCGTGTGCTGGGCTACGGTACTTTATCTGACTCAATCCCAGGATACGTTCGCTATTTCGGAATGCAGTCTAACGGCGGAGGTGTACAATACAAACAAAGTAAATCAGCTTCGTCCCGCTCTGCCCCTCTTTCGTCTCGTTCTGTCTCTCCCTGTCTCCCTGTTCATCTCGTCACATGTGAAGTTGTTCTGGATTCCTCTTGCCGTCCTTGGTATCGTACACCTTACATCACTCCGGACTCTGTTGGAAGGTTCAGGCAGTGCCACCTATCGACCATGTCAAACGGGGGACGCAAAGATGGGGTTGGCGGCGGGTCCTATTTACCTGGGTCCACGGCAAGCAAATTCAAGGAACCGATTCTTCCATTTCTCAACCCCGTCCATCAATCGCCCAGCCAAGGATTGTTGTCCATGCTCCCATACTGAACTGTACTACTCCACGACACCGCCTCTCTCACCTCCTCTGAACCCCAGATAGGTCCTTCCCCGACTTCGTGTGCCCAAGACTGAGCGGGCGGTTGGGACTCGGGAGTGAGAGATGGCATGGATGAAGCATCCCTCGTTGTAATCGATGCCCTTGAATGCAAGAATGGTCCCCACGGCGTGTGATGCTCCTCGTCATGCTGATCATCCTGGTCATCTTCGCCGTCCCCGCCATCCCCATCTTCCTGCTCATCCGAGTCCATCTCGCTGCTGTCATCTTCCTCGCTGTCATCCTCCCCCTTCTCGCCATCCTCGTCATCGCCGCCATCAGACTGACCAGAATCCATCTCCAAATCACTGTCCTCATCGATGGAATCGTAGCCCCAGACCCCGCGCCAGCAAGTCGAGCCATAGCAAAGACACAGATCCTCAGACCTATCGCCCCCTCCGTCCTCGTCAATCGGGCTGACCCAACATGAATCATCCCAGTAGGGGCATCGCTCTTCACGGCCTTTCCACAGCGCCCGGAAATGGCTGCGCGTGTATCTCGGTGAGTATCGGCCGGTTCGTGGGTACCCTTGTCGGAATTGTCGAATGTCGTAACCGCACGCATCCAGGACTGCATCCCAGAGATCACCGCAGTAGGACGAAGCTTGCAAGTCCCCACAGCCGCGGGAATATGCGACATGAGAGACTGAGCGGCCGCGGTTGTCTTTGGCGTACACATCGGCTCCCTGGTCAATGAGAGACTTTAGGGTATCATGAGAACCGTGCTCCGGCGGCGTGACCTTGATGGCCCAGCAGCACAGGTGCAGACACGTCGATCCGTCTGGCGTCCGCTCTTGAACCGAGGCTCCTTTCTCTAAGAAAAGATCCAGGATTCTAAAATTCTCTCGGGATGGGAAACTTGAGGCGTACCACACCGATTCACAGGCCCTGAGGAAGAGTGTGCAACCGCAGTGGTCTCGTTCCTGTACATCCACGAAGTGTGTAGCGAAGGCGAAGATGTTTTGCCAGTGAAAAAGGTTCTGGGAGATCATTTAGCAACGTTGGAATTGTAGGATTCAGCAATTATACCTACAAGATGTATATTTGTCGCACCCATGTAAAACGGGATATCTTCCAGAACGTCAATTGTTGGATCAGCACCGCTTTTTAGGAGGATTCTGGCCATCTGAGCGTCACTGGCTGCAAGGTACAACGGACTATTTCTATTTAATCATTCTTCGTTAGACATATATGAATAGAAAGTGGCGGCCGGGGGGGACATACTCGCCACTGCCACTTGGAGACCTGACCACTTCGTCAACATCAAAACCAAGCTCAATCATGCGCTTGCATAGCGCCAAGTAGCCATTGCCAGCCGCATACTAATTGAACATGTCCATATGTCAGCCGTTCTTGCATCCGAGGAGATAAGGTGAAAGCGACGGTACTCACGTGCAGAAGGGACCACCCATGTTCGTCTCGATCATGAAGACTCGCTTGGCCGTCCGCGACAAGTTGAAAGATGTCTTGGACTTTTCCCGCCTTTGCCAACCGGAAGATGGGTAAATCACTGGACACGACTGCGTAGACGAGTAGTTTTGGGATGGACAAGAAGCTACCAGCAGCTACAGCGAATTGGGCCTGGTTGACCGAGATGATAAGCCTCGACTGCTGCCCCGAAACTTCAACGGCAACCTTTGCCGCGAAGTCGAGTGCGGCCGTCTGACCCGAACCATCACGGCATCGCTTCGTTCTGCGGTTCGTCTCAAGAGCCAAGCGGTGGCCGCCGGGTAGTTTGACGGTCACGCGTTTTCGATCTTGATGCACCACGATCCCGGACTCGGGTATAGAAAGGACGTAGGATGGGCCTACACCGTGTTAGATTGAATTCAGTCTTTGAACTGAGAAGATAGGCCTACCGGTTCCGTTAATAGCCAGTATAGGCGCCGCCGCAAGCAGTCTGCGGATACGTTTGAGTTCTCCAGAGACATTTAGCTCCTGGCTATACTCGTCACGGGTCACATTCCAGGCCTTTGACTCCTCCCTCTCAGCCGTCTGTAAGAGAGCCTCGAGATCGTCGATCATTTGTTATGAATCGTCGGATACGATAGTACTCTCTTTCTTGCCGATATATTCGACAAGTCGGGAGAGCATGTCTTCAAGCTCCGGATCAATCGCATAGGCTTCTAGGAGATCACTGGTCGCATCTCTGTCCGTAGTTAGAGAGGCTGGTTAGGGAGCAGTAGTGACGGGGTTTGGGTTATGGCTGTTAAGAGCTCACTTGACTTGCTCCTGGAGGTACTTGATCTCTTTGAGCACTTCGGACAACTGGCTGGTCTACGATATACCCAGCTGAACGCTGAGCAGGGTAAGATGGCCACGAATAAGGCCCTGCATTTACGTCAGGTCGCTCTCGCTGAGGGTTGTTCGTAGCTGCTTCCAGAGCTTGCCGATACGCCGATCGGTAGGTTGGATGCTCAGGCGCTGGAGCTTCCCTTCGATCGGGGCCACGTCGTCGGCGCATCGGCTTACGGCCGCCTTCAGGACGCTCGCATCGCCCTCCCTAATGGACTCGGGGCTGAGCTTGGACAGACGCTCGAGAATGCCCTACAGTTAGGCGACGTCGCCGAGGAGGTTGCGAAGGCTTTATGGACCATCCTTGACCGCCGAGAGCACCTCGTGGATGGTCTTGGCCGATTTGAGAGCGAGCAAGACAAAGGCGAGGACGCTAGCGCCTGCGCCGACTGGGTCCATTTCCCAGGCACGCGTTTGAGAGAGCGAAGGTCGCGGCGCTCCGTGTGGCTGTGGTACGAGTGTGAGGTGTGGACGTGGATGTAGATGTGGAAGTGAAAAGGCGCAGGTCTGAGTTTCAGCTGGCAGGGTCGAGAAAAAGAAGTGAATGTCCTCGAAGAACTAGTCCCGTTACACGGCAGGTGTGCAGACGCGAACAGCCTCGTAAGGCAGACTTGCATCATGCCTTCCCCCCTAATCACCAAAAACGTGGATGGCGCGTTTGCCACAGGTCACCAGCCCGCCAACACAGCCTCCGCCTTCAGAGCCTTCAGACACTTCCCAGCCGCCTTGCCCCGTCCTCCCCACTGCCCAGACCCTCTTCCTCCACATACAAGCATCAGAATGCCGAGGGGAATACACCCCGCCCACCGCCATCATAGCTGCTCTTCCCCTTCTGCCCCTGCCAGCCTCTCGCCCCGCCACTCAAACCCCAACCAACCGCTCGCTCAACTTCCAAAGGCGGTCTTCGCCCTCCCTGTCGTGGGCATGAGCCGCCGCCCCAGCATCCGTCGGCGACGTGGCATCCTCGACAGGCGGAGCGACCGCGCAGTTCGTCAGGTACTCTCCGCCCTTGCCCTCCCAGACCTTGCCCACGGCAGCCCATACCGAGGTCGCAGCTCCCTGCTCCGGCGACTGCATCATGTTGCGCAAGTCGGGGCTCGCTTTCCACTGGGCCAGGACCTCGGGCGCGATGCTGTCTTGCAGGCCCGACCAGATGCCGCCGGGATGCACCGACAGCGCGTGGACGCCCCGCGGGCCGTACACGCGGTCGATGTAGTTTGCCGTCCAGATGTTGGCCGTCTTGGACTGCCCGTAGGCCTGGAACGGCTCGTAGGCGCCGGGCGTGTCCCAGTTGTAGTCGTCGAAGCGGACGCTGCTGTAGCGGTGCGCGGATGACGTCACGCAGACGACGCGCGAGTTGAAGCCCGGCGTGCTGCTGGCCACGAGTGTCGGGAGGAGGAGATAGGTCAGCAGGAAATGCGCGAGGTGATTGACGCCGAACTGGCGCTCGAAACCATCGACGGTCTTGGAGAAGGGCGTGGCCATGATGCCTGGTATTGTTGTTGTCAGTCCAGCCTCTCACAACACCATCGCGATGGAGTGCACATACCGGCGTTGTTGACCAGGACGTTGAGAGTGTTGCTCTTTTCCAAAAACGCCGTTGCCGCCTTTCTCACGGAGTCGAGAGAATCGAGGTTGAGCTCAATGACCTCGAGCCGCCCCTTACCGCCGCTCGTCCTCAGGATGTCCTCCCGGATGGTCGCACCCTTCTGGAGATCCCGAGCGGTGAAGTACACGTCCGCGCCAGTGGCGTGCAGGGCCCGTGCCGTCTCGACGCCGATGCCAGACGTGGCTCCGGTCACGAGGGCGACCTTGCCGGTCCACTGTCCCAGAGCCCCGTTGTCTTGGACAACCTGCAGAGCAGTCGGGCGTCGGTCGCCGGGACCGGAGGGCTTCGAGTACAGGTCCGCATAGGGGTGGAAAGAGTCCGACATGGCGACAGGGCGATTGTTCTTGGCGTGGTATTGGAAATATTTGGAGGGGTGGGAGGTTCTGGCTAGGGAATAGTACTGTGCAGAAGTGATGTTGTGGTTCCGGCGAGGAGCGAATAGCCATATACTTATACATCGAGAGGCTTCAAGGCCACCGCTGATGTCATATTGGAAATTCACGATCTCTGAGTCGGATCTAACGGCGCTGGGACGTGGAGAGGCGCGGCCTTCGGACATAGCAAGCGGATCTGTCCGCTGCTCCACTCCTCCGCTCCTCCGCTCCTCCGCTCCTCCGCTCTTGTCCGCTCCTGTCCGCTCGTGTCCGCTCGTGTCCGCTCCTGGCCGCTGGTGTCCACTCAGGTCCCGTTTCCAGGAGTGGGGCATTCAGAAGGGGGCTTGCCCCCGACCAGTGTGTTCCGATGTTGACAGAACAGAAACAAGAAACACACAAAAAGCAGCCGCACACAACCTCCTGCCGGTTCCTTCCTGGTTTGCACACTTGCCTGGGCACTCGCCACCCCGCGTGTCGCATATTAGGCCCAGCCGCCGGCTTTGTAATGGTTGAAGTCGCGGATTCTACCGTTTGCATCGTTTGTAGTTATGTCCCGGGAGTTGATGCCTCCTCTCCTTGGTTTACTAATTCCAAAATCCCGCCCTTCTCCAGCAACGATAGATACTTTGCTGTTCAGAGTCAGTCGGTCAGCCCCGGCATCGGACGGAACAAGCAAGCACTAAAAATGCAACACGTACCCCCTACCTGCCACTCCAACCGCATCGCCTCGAGTCCTTGGACAATCTGCGCCAGCGCCGTGTGCATATCGCGCCCGTGGCTCTCCTTGATGAAGCAGGCACACTCTGTCGCCGCGTAATACATGGCGTGCCCCAGCAGCGGGTTAATGCTTGGTCTTGTCGCCGCACCCGCCGAAGCCTGCACAACCGCCTGCGCCATCCTCGGGATCGTCACAGTGGCCATCAGCTCGATCCCCCGGATCGCGACCCCCTGCGCCTCCGACTCCAGCGCTACACGCTCACGGTTCGGCATCCGCCCGGTGAAGTCGTCGCAGGCGTATTCGCTGTAGAGTAAGAGCCTTGCCGAGGAACACAGTGCCGTAGCGCACTGGTTGCCTCCGTCTTCGACCCCCTCGCCCCCCATGGGTGTCTCTGGGCTTGGGTACCAGTTGGTGCTGTGCATGCCTGGGGGGTTGAAGCTCGTGTCGAGGGCCAGGAGCGCCTTGTGCAGCTGCAGCGCCTCAACAAGCAGCCCTGCTGCGTCCTGGCCGCTGTTGTGCTTACGCCGGTCGGTGTGCGCCAGGACCTTATCCAGCATGTGCGCGGCCTGGCACGTCTGGGCAAAGGGGCCGAGCGACGTTTCCGCGGGAAATGACACGGCGAGGAGAGGCTCGTTGGTGCCGATGCTGCCTTGGTCCCATTCGATGTCTCTGCATGGGAGAAGGCAATCGGAGCCGGGCGCTGGGGCAGCGACGGCTAACCCTTCCGTCCCAGTCGATATGGCACTATGGCATGGTTTGAGTGACCGCACGAGTGACGGCACAGTTGAAGCTGGGGCGACTTACCGGTCGAGCACAAAAATGGCCCACCACGTGCGCCGCTGCTCCTCACGTAGAGTCCAGGTATCTGGGTCGACAAACAGCTGCCGTGTATGCTTTCGACTATGGAGGCCCATCACGCCGGCCAACCGTGAGGCACGTCCGATTGTGAGGTAAGCGGCGGGATAGATTGCGTGGCCGAGCTCATACACAGCCAAGAGGACAAGTGACTGAACCAGCCGGAGGGAAAGAAAGCCCCCCGACTCTGCGTAGAAGCAGCACTGCTTAGCCGTGCTGTAGACGTCGGTGTCGGGTTGCTTGCCGGGGCCAACATCCTGCTTACAATGCGTGCACAGCTTCATGCATAGGATGAGCAGCGTATCGTCAGGGCTTTGACTGACTGCCCGAGTAGCCAGGCTGCCGTGGAGGCGTTTCCTGCTGAGCATAGGCAGCCAGGATTGGATGGTCGTCAGGTACGTCTCGCACGTTTCTTGCCAATCTTCCTGCACGAGCCGCCATGCGTGCTCCATAAATGGTTGTGCCGATGAAGTCAGAGATCCCAGGTCAAGTGGTGCAAAGTGATCCGGATCCAAAAAGTAGGAAGTCGGAAAATCGTCATTAAGGACCGGCCGGAGGCTGGACTGGCTACTAGGAGACGTGTCGAGCGCTGGCCCGCCTCTGTCAGCTTGTCCAGAAAGCAGCCGCTCAAGATGCTCGAGCCGTGCCGCAAGACTTGTTCGATCCACTGGCGCCGCCGCCTCGGCCCCCGCGTCACCCGGGTAGTACTCGCATGTCTTGCGCAATCTTGTACACTGTCGCCGAGATTCGATTATCAGCACGGCCGGGCCTACCGGAGAACTGGGATCTGGCTACTTGCAAGTGAGCACGACGGCAGCTCCCTTGTGCATTTTCTCTTGAGTTGTCTGAACACGCAACTGTCAGTCAACCGAGTCAAGTCCCGAGGGCCCGTCAAGCGCCGATCTTACCGGCACGCCCGACATGCCTGGGCTGCCTGGCGGGGCGGCATGGCAAGCCCTGGCCGTCGTCGCTCAGACCAGGAAGAAGCAAAACACAGTCGGAAGGGGCGTCACGTCGCGGAGGGTGGAAGGCGGTGTTCGAGATACTGGATTTGTGGCAAGGAGCGTCTCATGAGCGCAGGTTTACCCTCGCCACTCGGTTGTTGTCCCAGGGCCTGTATGGCCCTGCGGGGCCAGTTTGCAGACCGCCCACGTATTCTGCCAAATCACCATGGCTTTTCCTTGGAGCGAAACGAGGAATGAAAACATGTTCGGAGAGAGCTAGTTTCTGTATTATTATTCCCTCAGTACCCTGCACCCTCCTCACATGGTCACGACGGGCATAAGGCTCCACGGCCTCCTTCCCCATCTCAACCTCACTCCGTTCTCTTGACACTCACCAGCTCTCTTCTGCCACATGGATCCCTGCCCAAGAGAGCGTGCAGGGATCAAGGGCTCGCCGTGGGCGCTGGAAAAACGATGATGGATATTAGCGACCCCTATCTTGCCCTACTGCAGATCATCGACAACCACCCCGCCATTATCCCCCACTACATAATGGCTATGATTGCTAGGGGGGTACTGCGAGAACGCGAGGGCTGCCACCCGGGAGCTCCGACAACATGTCTGGCACTCGGGAGCGTCAAACGGTGACCCGCACCACCTGCAGTCGAAATCAAGACAAGGATCGGCGGGTTCGCCGCCTCGCCCACCCTCGAAAGTATACAACAAACAGCCAACCTGGCACGAGCCACCGACACCGCCATTGTTGCCTGTAGACAAAAGAAACGTCAGTGCCTTGCCGCTTTTTCGGTTCTCGAAGCATGTGTATGGGGAGAGCCAACTCACACTTGGTATAATCCTCCCTCACAAGCAAGTAGGCCGTGATCTGGCTCGACATGCCCAGCGGGAAGCGGTAGCTCATCTTCTCGACCGTCGTGACACACCCGGCAACCCACTCGACGCGGTAGTCGTAATTGACACCGTGGCCATCCGTACGGCGGAGGCGGAGCGGCGCGTCGTTCGGCCCGATGGTGAAATCACCGAGGCCGCTGAAGTCGATCGAAAAGGTGTCCTGGTCGCCGGATTGGATGTCCGCGTGGCCCGGGAAGTCGGCCTCGCTGAAGCAGTTGACGGGGCCTCGCGCCAGCGGCGTCAAGTTGGGGGTGGAAGACGGGGTCGTGGCGGACGTCGTAGACGTCTGGGCGGGTGCGCGCGTGCTGGTACCGTCCCAGTCACCGTAGTACGGGCTGTCCGGGTTCTGCACGCTGTTGGGGTTGCGCGGGTCGAGGAAGTCGGGGTTCTGCTGCAGCGGGCTCACGCCGCAGTAGAAGCCCTTGCAGGCGCTGCCGCACGCGTCGCCCGAGGTGCACGTCGGCTGCGGCTGGCCGGGGCGGAAGGACACGGGGGAGACGCGGGGTGGGAACTGGACGGGGCAGGCGTTGACGGTGTCCCTCTTGTTGTTGTTGTTGTTGTTGCCGTTGCAGGCTCCGACGATCGATCCACCGTTTTGCTGTCCGTTCCAGATAACCCGGTCGGGATAGTACGCCCCGGCCGGGAGAGAGCCTGGTCGCTCCTGGTGTTGCTGTCGCATATAAGCCAGTGACAAGATCCTTTGTTTCACCGACGCGGCAGTGGTCAAGGTTGGATCTAGCCCCCTGAAGTACGCTGCCAGCCCGGCAACAATGGCGGAGGCTGTGTGCCATGTCCCGTTAGTACATACTTGGCTGTCGGGCGCGAATGGCAACAGGTATGGAACCGGGGGAAGGAGCATGGATCGTGACGTACAGTAAGAAGTCCCGCTGGTGGCGGATTTATACGACCCCGGAATATCAGAGGTCGCCGCTCTTACTTTCACGCCGGGCGCGTAACAGCTCAGCCAATCTGCGTTGGCATAAGGTCCGATAAGACCGTCGTGTTGGACGGCCCCGACAACAATGAGATCTGGGATGTGGTTGCGGTTGGCGGGGTCGCCGAAAAGGGCCGGATAGCCGCTCGGGTAGCCCGCGTTGTTGCAAGCCCCTGTTGTAAGAACAGCCCCAAGATTGATGATCTCTCGGATTAACCAGGCTAGACAACAGCAGTGTCAAACACACAACGTTCTTGGTTGGGGGGATCCGTAGAGGCTTACCCATTTTGTCCAGATACGCGTCGGAAAGATGCCCTGCGGGGAGACAGAGAGAGAGGTTCACAACCGCCGTGGTTCCCCTCCCCTTGACGTAAATATCCTGATGGATCTTGGACAGGCCGTCAAGCCAATGCTCGTTGATGGACGTGCTGAAGTCGATAATCGTGGCGGTGAGTCTGGCCTTGCGCGCGATACCCACAGTCTTCCCCGCAGCCTTGGAAAGACAGCCGGTTCCGTGTCTTTTCGGGTCGTTTTCCCTGAAGTCGCTCACGGGAAACGGCTGCGGGAATAGCGGCGTAAAGGATGGGATCTCGGAGAATTCGGGATGGTTAGGTTCAGCGCCAAAATCGAGGCTGTACACATACGTCCCCTCCCCTGCCGAGGAGTCGTATTTGTAGTCCCCATTGACCGGCACCCCGCCTGTGTTTGGCGGCCATGAGAGCAAGACCATGCCGAGGCTGGCGTTCGAATCAACAAGCTCGGCGCGTTTGACGTGGGTGGTGGATCTCCCGGTACCGGCCTCTGTTCCATTGCGTCCACGACGCTGCCTTGCCTCTGCGTTTGGGTTCGGAATCCCACCCCAAACGTCGAGTGTGAGCTGGCCTCTGGGAATGTATGCATCAGCCACCTGCGCGTGGTTGCGGATGGCGTCGGTTTCGGCGTCGGTGAAAGACGGAATGAAAAAGAAGACGGTGCCAAGCTCGTTTGTTTGAGACTCGTAGAAACCATTGTTACCCGGTAGCTGACGCTGGAGAGTGCTCCTGAGCCCATCCACGTTCCTCGGATCGCGGGGAATGACCACCCGAACAGTCGGCACGGCTGTGCTTGCTACCGAGGATGTCTCCGTGACAGCGGTCGCGCCACAGCCCGTGACTTTTGTGCAAAACGAAATAGTGGATGTGGTTGTTGTCGTGACCCCACGATTCCTGAGTTTCCGGAACTCGGTGAACGGGGTACGGGGTGCGTCGGTATCGGCCGCGGCATCGACGCTGCGCTTGGCGACAACACCATAAGACAAGGTTGTAGTGCAGATATTAGCTGTGGCTGTCTTGCAGCTCTCCTCCTCTGGGTCTGGCGTTTTGGGATACGTGGGTTTAAGATCGGGTCCAATACTGGTTGAGAGCAATACAACTTCATTAGCATACCTTGAGGAGGAAGACAAAACGGAAAGAAGAGAACAACGAGAAGAAAAGGAAAAGCAAAGAGGAAGAAAAGGGTGTAAGGAAAGGGGAAGAGAACACGGGGGGGGGAGAAGAGCTTACGTGATTTGCGGCCATGGGATCTTCAACGTCAATCCGGGTGGGGGGAGAGAAATACGCGGGGGTCCGCCACTGTAAGGATGATAACAGGTTAGTTGTTCTGTGTCGATCCCCCAATTGTGGTGCAGGATGCGGACGGGACTTACGGCGGATAGATGCCTGGCCTCTTGAACCCGGACAGAACGATACCGCCAACGTTTGGAGGGCAAACCCAGATGAACCAAACCCAGCAGGGAATGACCGGGACCGGATCCCCGTCCACTTGAATCGTGGTGGGCTCCGGGACCCAGTTCGTCACCCAGCTCACCGTCTCGGTGGGGAAGGCGGTTGTCGGGAACGGACCGGTCGGGATGACAACGAGGAGGGCATCGTCAGAGGATGATGATGTCGACGCCGTGGTTCCAGTTGGCGAAGTGGACGCGGTCCCACTCCATGGCCAAGGAGGCGGGCGGATGGTCCGGGGCACGGGGGTCGCTGTGACGTCGGATGGAAGATTAGTTGGCGTGATGACGAACGGGGGCGGGCTGACGCTCGGCGTCGGGTAGATGACCGAGGGGACGGCGCCGTCAAGAAGGGTGGTGATGATTTCGTTGGAGAAGCTGATGCGGTTCGTGGTCACGGCCGGAATGGAAAGAGCCGTGGTGATGGTGGTGGCAGTGTACCAACTGGTGGCCTTGCCACCGCTAGTCCCCGTCGTCCACCATCCAAACTCGAGCGAGGTCGTCCACTGGTTGAAGGAGATGGTTGTGGGGCTGGTCAGCGTGCTCGGGGGCAGGACCAAGACACACGGAGGAGCGCACTGCGCGGTTGGCGCACCCCAGACAGCGGGATCCAGCGTCACGGTTTGATACTCATCCTGACTTCCACCGTCACCGACGGGGCGGCTGCCGCACACGCCGGGACAGTAACCGTGTTCGCAAGCAAACTTGCAGACACCATGGTCATCGACAGAGGAGTCGAGGAAATACCCTGTGATGTTCGTCTTCGGGGGAGTCTGGACGAGCACACCCGTTGCGAGACAGGTGCACACCTGCCTGGGACAGAAGCCGAAATTACAGCCAAAGTCGCAAAGCCCCTGGAAAGCCCCGGCGCCGCTGCCGCCCGTGCACGCGGGCGGTAGGAAGGGCGAGTAGCCCAAGACGACGCCGTCGTTGGGAGTCTGCCCACAGACCGTGTCTGGGCAGTAACCGTGATTGCAGTTGAAGCTGCAGAGGCCCTGGAAGGAGCCGCTTTTCCCGGGCAGTGGATAGCCAGCGATGCCGGTCTCGTTGGGAGGGTGAGCGACGCCCCGGTTGAGACAAGTGCAGGCGGCACTTGGACAGTAGCCGTTGAAACAAGCAAAGTCGCAGACCCCCGTGAACTCGTACACCCCAAACCCCTTGACGCACTGGAGGGAAGAGAGAGCGGTGGGAGTGGTGACTGCGGTGATGATGGGGCCTTTTGCACTGCCCACCCAGGGGTTGTAGTTGTTGAGGCCATTGGTGCAGGCGGACGTGATGGACGCTCCGTAGACCGTAGCAACAGTCACACCTCCTCTCTTCAACGTCACAACGACAGGACCGCTAGCGGCTCCGATGGGGACGCTGCCGTGGTAGACGCCAATGCCGCCGTAGGGCTGTTGGTCCCATTCTCCTTCCTGGACCGACCCGCCAATACTGACTTGAACCTGGGCGTTGCCGATGAGCAGGGCGTCGTAAAAGATCCTGTCTTGCATCATCTCGTTGGCCGAGTACTCGATCTGGAGCTGGTTCGCCGTGTTGCCGGTCGTGTCGCCGTCGGAACATGCCCCATTTTTGTTGACGCGGTACCAGCTCACAAGTGTCTCTGCCGTGACCGACGCACTTCCGGTCTTGTACATGGAGATGTAGTAGGGCAGGGTGTCGCGCCAACCGTCGTGAGGCATGCCCTCGACGTAGTTGAAGGGAGCGCGCCCGATGTTGAAGGCTTCGTATTGTCGATTATCCAGCGGGCCGATGTAATGAGACTCTCCGTAGTCGTTCCACGAGATGATCTGGATGTAATCCGGGCGGCGGTCGATGGAGATGGCTTGCTGCCAGCGCTGGAACCACAGATCGTCGCCCCGCCACAGCCAGTTCTTTCCGTAGCCGGGCAGGTTGGTGTAAAACCAGGGGGAGATGGGCATCATGTAGGGCTTGGAGCCGAGAAAGTCGTAATATGAGGCATCGGGGTAAGTCGTCATGTCAGCCGGTCCCTTTGGCCATGCGTCCCAGCTGAACAAGCCATCCACCACGCCATTGGCAAGGCCAACAGCAGGTTGCGCACCCACAGAAGACCAGTCAGGGATGAAGAAACACCCGGTCTCGGTTTTGATGTCGACCCAGTCCGCCGCGTTGCCAGGGCCCTCGAACGTCGAGACGAATGCCTGCGAACCCCGCTTGTAGTAGGCCGAGTTGGCGCCGTACTTCTTGATCATGTCGACGACGACCGTTTTGGCCCACGGGCCATTCCCGGCATAGTCGAAAGAGAAGAAGAGCTTGAACGCCAAGCCGGTCGCAGCGTCGAAGGCCAAAGGCAAGGCGGCCTCGTTTGTGGCGTCGTTACTCGCCATGTTAAGCGCAAAGGCATCGATGCCTGCCTGTTTGGCCAAGATGATTTCCTTTTTCCAATCTTCCAAGCCAAAAGCCTTGGTGTTCCCCACCTATGCGAGCTGTTAGCCAGAAGACGAGACATGGTCGTCGACGGGAATCGTTCACCGACCATGAAATGGGCGAACACTGCCTGGGCCTCGACGAGGCCGGAGCCCCATGCCAGCGCCCAAGCAAGCGTGGCGAGCAGCTTCATGGTGCCCGTGTTGAAAACGTTGTGAGTTTGGTGACCTGGACCAGACGACACAGAAGGGACCAAGCCCAGGGTCTTATCTTTCATTTTCTCCTCTCTCCCCTGGACATCCGCCTTCCCGATGTCCGCCGAGGCCGGATCCACGACGCAGGGGACATACCGTCGCAATATTGGTGGCAAGCCGCAGGCAGCTCCATATTCGAGAGAAATGCCGCAATTGCCCCGTGAAAGACAGAGAGAATCCCCCTCACACTAGGCTTGAGTTTGACCAGCGCGCTCCCATGGACGTGCTGCGCCGCGCAATTATCGCAAGCGAATGAGTTGGGGCCATATCGGACCATATGGGCAGGGGTCGTGTGAGCGGGGTTCAAGGAAGCAAGCCCTGGGTGATCGGGCGCGCTGCTTCATGCGGTAACGGGCGACGGGGAGAGCGTGACTGGGGTTGAAGCACCACGCTCCGTTCACAGAGGTGTACTCAAGGGGTATGATAAGATGCTTGTCCTGTTCAACCTTCAGTCTGCGAGGAGCGGACTGATGGAGGCGGGGGCCAAGAAAACAGGGGACCACAGGACCCTCCAGGCGCCACCCCTTCCCCCCAAGCAGGCCGTCACACATAGCGACAGAGCCTCCCCCGTTGCGGCTAATCTTCCGCAATGCCGAGAATGCTCACACAGCGCATTGACTAAACAGGCGCTGCACAACCTCGGCGGTTGCCTTGGCGGTGGCCTGGAGGCCGTCCGGATCCGTGGCATATCGCAGTCTGGTGCCGTGGGCATGTTCGACAATGGCGGCAAAGGCCTTGCAAAGCCCGTGGCCTGTGGCGGGGGAATATTGGAAAAACGGACAGGACCGGTGCTGAGCAAACCCCTCGGCTTCCTTACGCGATACAGATGCTTCTTCGCCCATGGCCGCGACGATGGTGGGCAAAGGGATGATCCCGCCCTCGCATCGGCTGCCAATGTCCTCGTAACTGGCCATCATCTCATCCCGTGATTTCGTGGACAACGCGTCGTAGCTGAAGAAAAGACTGAAATGGTCCACATCACTGGTGTATGCAGACCAGAAGGGACCAGTATCTGAAGATGCGAACAGAATCAACCTGTAGCGGAGTTCGCCACAATAGTATGTCGGCTCCCACTCATCGCAGGAAGGGACGGTGCTGCGGAGGATATCTTCCCCCGTCTCCTTTTGTAGCAGCTGAACCGCAGCACATCAGTCAAGCCCCCTTTGAACGAATGGATCGACTCTGTACTCGCAACAGACCTCTTTGAGACCATTCTCGTTTGTGGCACCCTGGGCGTTTTTAATGATGACGAGAACCACAAGCTCCCGCACAACGGCGGTCGGTGACATGTTCGGATTGCGGGGATTGCGAGGGTCATTCCGTTCAAGTTCCATTTCGTGCAACGCACGAGGCACGTGAATGACAGTTGGTGTTTTCGGAGGCGGGGACGATGAAAGCTGTTGAATCCATTTGATAAACTTGGACATGGCGGGTCAAGTTTTTCGGGGCGGCGGGAACTGGGTGTTGGGAATTGGGCGGATCTGGAGAATGCAAGTTTGTTGTTTGAGTCTTGCGAGACGATGGTGCAAAAGACCAAGTTAAGTTGCATTAATTATTTAGTTGTTGGTGGCTGCTGAGCTCCCCTGGACATGCAATGCAGCAGTTACATATCAATAGCACCTGACAGTGGCTCACCTGCTTACGCGAGCCGAGAACTCTCACTTATTCTTGAATATCCTTCTTTCCACTCGCTTAGAAGCTTCTTCCACGTGACACTGCAACCACTTCTCTGCAAATGCATCCACTGCCTAAGCAGCCCATAGTTGACGCAGGCACCCTCGAAATCATGGGCCTTATCCGAGGAGAGAATTTCTCCACAACAACCAACACAAGTTCCGCGCCAGCCCATATCTGGTTAATAATTATGTAGTGCATGGCATCGCACCTCATTTCCTCCCACGCGTCGTGGCATCACCACGCATCTGCCGTCCCACATCCTCTGCTCCAGCCTCGACTCGCACGAATGGGGGCCGCCATATCCCCCATCTTGAAAGGTGCCCACCGGGCGCCAGGAACACCACATCGCCGCTCCATACTCCCGCCCAAGCTATGGGCCAGGATCCGCCAGGTCACCGTCGTCTTCATCCTGCTGTGGCTCGTCAACAGCTACTGGCTGTGGCATCGCCGGGTGCAGTATTACACCGACATCGCGCGACCAAAGGAAGATTGGCAGCCGCGAGGCGCGAACGCGTCCTTCTGGTCCCTCGACGTACCCGTCCACCACCCGCTGCCGCCCGAGTACATCCATCCGCTGCGCATCGGCCGCCCCGTCCAATACCCGCGCATCCAAGCCGCCAGGTTCCCCGTCGAGCAGCAGAACGACACACGAGCCGGACGTGAAGTGCGCCAGCGAGCCGTGAAGCAGGCCTTCACCGAGGTATGGACGAGGTTCTTCGAGCAGCGGCGTGTCTGGCGCCACCTGCCCGCGTTCGATCAGCGGCCGGGGGTCGAGTTCGGCGGCCCGTCGGACGACCCGCACGAGTGGGCGCCGACGCTGCTCATGGCGCTCGACACGCTTTGGTTGATGGGTATGGAGGAGGAGTTTGAAAAGGCTGTTGGTCTTGTCGACACCCTCGATTTCTCCCAACTTGCCCGCTCCAAAACCGTCGTTGACGTGGCCGGGACGAACGCCCGCTTCCTGGGGGGACTCCTCGCGGCGTACGATCTGAGCGGCGACGTGCGGCTGATCCGCAAGGCCGTCGAGCTCGGCAACATGCTGTACAAGGCGTTCGACACGCGCCCCCGCATGCCGATTATGCGGTGGAATCCGGACAAGGCCGCGCTCGGAGAGAGGCAGAGGGCATCTAACAGGGAGGAGATCAACGACATGGGCGGGATGACGCTCGAGTTCACGCGGCTGTCGTTGCTGACGGGCGATCCCAAGTGGTACGACGCCGTCGTGCGCGTCGCTGAAGAGCTGGAGGTGCAGCAGGATTGGCCCCATCAGCCCGGCCTCTGGCCCGAGTTTGGCGACGCCGAGAAGCGGTTCTTCTGCTGTGGCGGCCTTGTACCTGTGCCTACCATGGCTGCCGCACTCGCAAAGACGGTGGCCATGGTTGGTGCACGCGTGCCGCTGTACCAGAAGATGTACGCGAAGGCCATGGACGCTGCGGCCAAGCTCATCTGGTTCCGCCCTATCACGCCAACGAATGAGGACATTTTGGTGGCGAGAGGCATACAGGATTTCAAGACGGAAGTCCAGGGGTCATCCTGCGCCCTGGGGGCGTCTATGGCGCTCGGGTCGAGGTTGTTTGGCCGCCAACACGACTGGGCAGCAGCGACGAAGCTCATCGAGGGCTGCATCTGGCTCAGCAAAGCGTGGGGTCACGGGACGATGCCATACATCTCTACGCTGATGCCGTGTCCAAGCACCGAAGGCTGCCCGTGGGACGAAGAATCTTGGAGGAAGGAAGTCGTGCGAGCGGCAAAGCAGGACCTGTCGATCAAGGAGTCAGTCAGCAACGGGCCAATCGACGCCCTCATCGAAGCCGAGGGGCTGCCCAAGGGACTCACGCCCAGGATCAGAGGGCGGTACAGGTTGGACCACGAAGCGATCGAAGGCGTCTTCGTCTTGTACCGCATGACAGGCCGGCCAGACCTCCTCAAGACGGCATGGGACATGTTCATCTCCATTCTGCGGACATGGGCTTCCGCAGTGGACCAGGAAGAGTACGACGCGACGCACGCGAAACCACAGGCAGCGGACGTGTTCAACCCGTCCTACTTAGGCCCGACTCTGAGGTACTTTTATCTCGTGTTCAGCGACCCGGAGCTGGCGAGCTTGGACGACTTTGTATTTAATGAACAAGCGCATCCCATCCGCCGGGTGGGGAGGTAGTTGACGAAGGCTCAGTCTGTGGCTACACCTGATGCTCTGGCGGTCTGAACCCCAAAGCCTTTCTGCAATATTGGGCTCCCGCGCCCCCGCCGTGGCGTCAATACATGTTCCGAGCATGCAACCTAGACTCCATTGGAAAGGGGGGAGGTGTGCTGCACCGTTGACTGGTCGGGCTTGACACAAGGCTCTGCCATGGGCAGACTTCAGTCAAGCTTGATCAGGCTCTGTGCGCTGGCATAGCCACCACCGGAGCTGAGTGACTTGGCGGCAGTGTCCCCACTCTGCTGAGGAAAAGACAACACTCTCCTCAGCTTTCTGCTCCTTGCCCCTGAAACCACGACGTCAAACAATGCCCTCTCCCCAACCCCCAACACGTTGAGCCCAGCAACTCAACATGGCACCCGCCCCCTCCCGTCCCCTCCCAGGGGAAATCTACACCTACGGCCCCGCCCTCACCTCCCACGAGATCCGCCTCCTCCGCATCCTCCCGGGCCGCAAAGAAATCCGCTGCACCCTCACCACCCACCGTCTCGCCACGAAACCCCATTACGAAGCCCTCTCCTACTGCTGGGGCCCCGACCGCAAGCCGCACGCCATCATCTGCGACGGCAAGCGTCTGTTCGTCACCAAGAGCCTGTTCCACGCGCTCTGCCAGCTGCGGCGGAATGGCCAGACGGCGTTGCTGTGGGTCGATGCGGTCTGCATCAACCAGGCGGATGAGGCCGAGAAGTCGGTCCAGGTGCGCATCATGCGGCAGATCTACCAGCGCGCGAGGGGGGTGCTGGTTTGGTTGGGCCTCGCCGAGGCGGGGGATGTTGCTGGGTTGGCGCTGCTGAGGAGGGTGCATAGGGCGTGTGGCCAGCAGTTGACGAACCCGAACGACTTCACCAAGATCTGGACGATTCTCGAGTTCCTCGGCCTGCCGGGGATAGAAGACCCCGCCTGGAGGGCGCTGGTTAAGATCCTGCAGCGGCCCTATTTCTCCCGGATATGGATTGTTCAAGAGTTCCTCGTCGCGAGACATCGGACTGTTCTTGTGGGCCCGCACAACATCGACGGGGACATTGTGCTGGCGTTCGCCGGGGCCATGGATAAGTACCCGCGCATCAGAGAGGCCGTGGGGGTGAGCTCGGACACCAACGCAGCTATGGTCATCGATGCGTCCTGGGTGAATCCGCCCGTTGGGGCACAACCTGTACCAGATCCGTCGAACCCGACTGCGGCCGCCCGCCGGATGGCAATCCCTGTGGTCGCGATCCCCCCTATCACAACCCTGTGGTTCTTGAACCACACGACGTCCCAATACGGCGGGGCATTGATGCTTGAGCTGCTCAACTGGACACGCTTGTTCAAGGCCAAGGACCCGCGCGACCGCATCTTTGCTCTCGTCGGCCTTGCCACGCATTTTGATGCCGAGTTTGCCGAGCGGCTCGTCGACTACAAAAGGCCGCTGGCCGAGGCGCAGACAGAGCTGGCCGAGTGGTTTTTTCGGTGCCACGGGAGGAGGGAGTCAATGACATTCTCGTACGCACGCCCCTCGGGCTCCGGATCGCTCCCCTCCTGGGTACCCGACTGGACAGACGACAGCGTTTCGGCATATACGCCGAGTCTCGTGGCAACCTTTTACGGTTCCAACGCCATTTCGGCCATGCCAAATCCCTGGGTGGATCGCAGGTTCCTGGCTGGCGGGGTAAGCAGCCCTCTCCATGTATAGCCTTTCCATGGACAGACAGTATGCTCACAACTCCGTCAGAGAATCGAAATCGAGTGTACCGCCCTCGATGTCGTGGAATCCACCATCAATAAAATCCCCTACATGGCATCAACCCCGTCGTTGACTGACACCAATTGGCTGTTGCAGCACTCCCAGGAGATGGAAGCATGGGACGACGCATGTTGGGCCCTCATCGAGAATAACAGCCCATCCCACATCTACCTTCCCACCGGCGAACACGTCTCCGATGCGCACTGGCGCACGCTCGCCTTCGACAGCGACTTAGAGCGCCGGGGCGCCAGGCCGGGTGATGAGTACAAGGACATATACGGGCACTGGATATCCAGCTTCGGGTCTGTCAACAACTTTTCGAGGCTCTGGGCGACGCGGCCGCCCGGCTGGGGGAACCAGGCCCTTGTTGAGTTTGTCCGGGGAGTCGTCCAGATCATGCGTGGCCAGGCCTTCGACTTGGCGCTGCGGCAGTACTGCGTTGGGCGCAAGTTTGCAATGACTAGTGGTGGTCTGATGGGCTGGGTGCCCCTCGCAGCCCAGCCGGGCGATGCCGTGTGCTACTTTGAGAGGAACCAGTTGCCGTTTGTGATTCGGAGGGTTGGAACCGACGGCTGGCGGTTGGTGGGGGACTGTTATGTCCACGGTATGATGCGTGGGCTTGACGCTGAGCTCCAGGATGCGTTGGTTACGCGGAGGATTATCTTGTTGTGAGCGTTAAATGTTCGCTTCTCATCGTTGGCCAGGATAGCATGGGAAATACCCCGGATAAACCAGTCAACTTCGACAACGAGACTACCTATGCCGGGGTCCGTTTAAACAACACGAATCGTCCTTTCAACCGCATCGTCAAACCACCAGGGGTCGCCTTCTTCCCACTGGCAACGCACAACGAAGCCCGTGCCGACGCGACGAAACGTGTCGGCCTTTCCCGCCACAGGCACCAGGAAGAGGAACGCAGCTCCCACGATACTGGCACATGTCAGCTCCTGCTGTCCAGCCCCGAATGCGTCCCTCTCCCCATCCTGGCTGTCCAACCACGCGTCAGCGTGCCATAGCGGGAGATTTGCGTCCGTTCACGGGGAGGGATTTGTGTCCATCCGGAACGCCTGGATAGATGAGACCGTCTTTAGACGACACGAAAATAGGGTAAGAGCACGCCCGCTCACTTCGATGCGGGCCAGCGCGCCGCCATACTTCTCCTCGATTATATCCTGCCGGAAATTATACACGTAGCCCGGGTTTGAAGCCCACGACCAGGAAGGTGCGTCAAAGATGTCCTGTACCCTTGCGCCCACCCCTTCTCGGTACCACAAAAACCCGAGGTGGATGCTGCTCATCCACACGCCCCAGTGGTACTCATCCGTTGGGTTCCTCTTCCGAAGCTTGTTGACAAGACCCTGCAGTGAGATAAGACGGTCCGTCTCAAACGTCAACTCCCTTGCGGCATGGAAGGAGAAGATGCCTAACCAATCCGAGTGACTGCTGTCGGTAGGGGGATCCATGACAACTCCGTCCTCAGACGCCTGGAGTGTCTTACAGACCCATACCAGTTCTTTTGGTGTGTAACAGACCGCCCGGCGCGAGAGCACAAACTCCTGCGTGACCCACGCCCGTGTTGCCAACACACCGCGGCGCGAGCCGTCGAACCCGTCGTCGTGGAAATGCGGTGCGATGCTGAGGAACACGGATCCTTGAGATGGCCAGTCAGTCGTCGTGGTCGTCCTGGACGATACACAGGGAATCGATCCAGAGGTAGTCCACTCCAATGGACTTGGTCGCAGTCGCGGCGTCCTGGAAGGTCTTAGGCAAGAGCTGCCACGGGATTCCCGCCTTTCTCTCCTCGATGGTCGCTGTCTGGGTTGTTAGGGGCTGGACGTCGCCCCAGCGGTGGCTCAGAGCGGTGTAGCGACCGCGGAGATCACGGCCAGTACAAACAAGGCGTGGTCGGATGGCTCCCACCTCCCCGTCGAGGTAGAGCATTCGACTGGGCAGAAGGGGTTCTTCGTGGTCGGCCGCCTCCGAGCCGTCAATCAGGTTCCGGCAGTCTGGATGATTTTCCCGACACCACTTGATCCAGTCCTTGATGAGCGCCGACGCCTCCGGAGCGTCCGCCGCGGGCAGACGAGGCCGACCGGAGACATCGTCGTTGCTGGCGGCAGGACTGTCAAGAGGCTCTGTTAGCATTAGGCAAGGCATGGATGACGGAATGGTCCCCGTTATGTGAAACACATGCGCCTGACTAACCCGAGAGTGCAAAAAGCTCCAGGCGAGCACTGAAACAGTCATCCTGGGTGCTGAGAAGAGACAGTTGGAGACCATCTATGTTGCGAGCCGTGGCCGCGGCTTGGTGGCTGTTCTCAGGGGCCGAAGAGCAGGGGCGGAACATCCGGACCCAGGGCCTGGCAAGCAGGTCAATGCGAAGGGGGTCAAATTCGAGAGCGCCTACAAGGCGCAAGAACTCGTGTATGTATGACCTCGGTCTTGTCTTCCAGCGAGGCCAAGTCAGGCTCCACGCCGAAGGGGGTGCCCCGGTTGTGGAGGACCAGCGCCCTGAGGAAATGCAGGCAGAGGGGGCATTGCTCTGCCGACGCGAGGAGCGCCTTTGGGCTTGCGTGGCGTTCGAAAGGCCTCTCGAATGTGACATGGATGAGCTCCTGGTGCAGGGTCTGGCAGACTTTGCAAAAGTCGGACGCAGCCCTCGCTGAGACGTTGATGCGCGGATTAAGGGTGGGGGCAGGGGATGAGGGGAATCAGTGTTTGAATCGAACCAACCATCAGTGGCAATCACTGATGTTCGAATTGGGGCACTGCGCAACATCTCTGAATAGAGTAACATTTCAATTCATCCCCCTGTCGCCCAC
>FTEL01010428.1_pt1 | contig 31292 bp, 28 predicted proteins | sample 1658911 | NCBI WGS metagenome assembly FTEL01 (sample SAMEA3914869, study PRJEB12502) | metagenome | biome: forest; material: soil | place: USA | collected 2012-03-12 | depth 0.1 m
CCCCCCCTTTCCCCCCCCCCCCCCCCCCCCCCCCCCCTTCTCCCCTTGCTCGCTGATCCGGCAAAGAAGACGAACTAATTGAGTCAGGGTCATCATGGGCGCCAACATCGCCGGTATCTACGGCGCGCAAATCTTCCGCCAGGAGGACCGCCCCTTTTATCGCCAGGGATTCACCATCGCCTGCGCCGTGCTGGCCGTCGGCCTCTTGCTCGCCATCGTCCGCTTCGCCGACGACTTTGTCCGCCGCCGTCGCAGCCGCAATCAACTGCCGCCAGTCGAGTCGGCCAGCGATGACGGGGAGACCAAGGGAGGTGAGGGATCCGGCGCCGAACCGCAGCCGATCCAGTTTGTTGGCGACAGCAAGGAAGGCCGTTGAGGCGTGGGTACAACTAAGCACGGCTGGAAAGACTGGAAGAGCCCCGTCACCAGGCACCACAGAGGGAGCAACATCACATTGACGCTGTGGGAGACGGATAAATTTAGACAAATCGATTGGAGGGTAACTTGAATCCCGGCTCAACTCTTGCTGCTCGTTCGTGTCATGATTGTGAGCTGTGGAACGAGAAAAATGCTGTGAGATCTCGTCGAGAACCTAAACAACGTCACCCATCGGAACGTCGCCCGGCGACACTCCCCTTTCCGAGACAGCACTCTTTACGGAAAACCCGACCGCTCGGCCTTCCATATAAAAGCTACCAAGGATTTACGTCCGGTTCCCTGGAGGCACACCTCGAGAGGCGAGGAGCGGCAGCTCGAACCAAATCAAGGATACAGAGCCTGCGAGGTTACAAATCACCCTGCGGCGTTCGGGCAGCAGCATCCACCGCAAAAGACCCTGGTGACAAGGATTGTCTCATGCAGGAGGGCCGTAATCTCGGATGCGGAATACTGCGGTTTATGGGCACTTTTCCAACTAGAACGAGGGCAATATCAGAGTCAAAGCGAAGGGGTGGACGAAGGCGGAGTTTCACGTGGGACGGCCCGTCAGACGGCCCGTTTCTGGCCGGGATTGCCTGGCAGGGGCCTGGGTGTCCGTCACGTGATGAGCCCAAAACGCGAATTCCTGCCAAGATCGGTCAACCCCGACCCTGCAAAAACACATACATGCCCGCCGTATGTCGGATTTCTCGCATTCGAGTACGTCGGGTTGGTCGGATTGGTCGCATCGCCTCGTCAGCTCCGGTCTCAGCCATCAACACCGCAGCAGCCACACGAAACACGGGTTCGCGATGAGTCGCAGCGGCGTTGCTTCAGGCTTTTCAATTTCAACCATGCACGCCGCCAAGAAGCGCGTTGCGCACCCCTCGGGATGGATCCGAGAGACGACGCAGCAGGTTTCGTGATGCGGCGACTATTTAACCCCCCGTGGTTGTCCGCGGGGATGGTGAAGACCTATGCATTGAGCAGTCAGTTCTTCTCAGTCCGCCAGCAATACTCTGCAAACCAGTTAACCGCGCCTCCAGCACCTCCAACCAACCTCCATCATGACCGACGTCGTCTGGCCGTACAGTCCCTCGTTCGCACTGGCTGTGCTGGGAGCAGTGTTGTACGGGCTCGTCTTCATCGCCATCTTCTACCTCACGGTCGTCAAGTACCGCGCCTGGTTCTTCACATGCGTCGTTGTAGGGGCAGCCATCGAGGTCGTCGGGTACGCGATGCGGTGCTTCTCCATCAAGAGACCCACTGAAGTGGTATGCCTGCCACCCGTTTCCAGAGCCAGCCCCCCCCCCCTTTCCAGAGCCTGCCCCGGCTTCTCCCAGAGCATGGCTGACCCCCGCAGGGCCCGTTCGCCTCCACCCTCTCCCTCGTCGTGCTCGCCCCCGTCCTCGTCGCGGCAGGCAACTACCTCCTCATCGGCCGGCTGATCCAGGCCGTCCTGGACCCCGCGCGGACCGGCCATCGTGTCTTTGGCGTACACGGCCGCCTCATCACCCGCGTGTTTGTCATCTTTGACGTCATCTCGTTCCTGGTCCAGTGCAGCGGGTCCGGTGTCGGGAGCTCGGCGAACTGGGCCGGGAGCACCGCCGACGTGGGCGTCAAGATCCTGATCGGCGGCCTAGCCCTGCAGGCCCTGTCGTTTGGCTTCTTCATCTGCATCTTCTCGCGGTTCCACTACCTGGCCAAGCGGGGCATGACAACCGAGGACGCGCCCGCGGGGTGGGAGCACATCGTCGCTGCGGTCTACACGTCGTCCATACTGATCATGGTAGGCTTCCCCCCTCCCGCTCTCTTGTCCGCGCTGACTGGTCCAGATCCGCTGCATCTACCGCGTCGCCGAGTTTTCCGAGGGCATCGACGGTTATGCCTTTCGCCACGAGTGGATGTTTTGGATCTTCGAGGCAGCGCCGATGCTTGTTGCCATTGGCGTGTTTTGTGTTTTCCACCCCAGCGCGTGCCTCGGCCGCGACGGCGGTAAGGCGCGGATTCGGAGCAAGGAGGCCGACTCGGAGGGGGCAAGCGAGCTGCAGACGCGATAAGCTGGCCCAGAAGGAGATCGCCCGGCAGAGAGACACCAGCAGACAGAACATTGGCATAGAGCAGACAAGATGGCGAACACGGATGGGATGGGGTCGTTGGCGAAGCTAGACAGCCATTAATATACCAAGCTCGCCCTCCTCCTGACCTGAAGGTGGGGTCGCTAGTTCTGGACTCGCTCTCCTCGGGCGCCTCGTCTCGACATGCAGCAGCCTTGCCTTAACCTAAGCCGCAAACGGCCTGCATGCCCAACCATCGGCCCACCCAGCTGAACAATACAGAGTAAGAGCCGCATGGCCCGTCTGTGCTTTTGTGCTAGCGCATGCTACAAGTGTCTGGTTGAGGAGGGGGCGGTTGGGTGCTCCCCGTTTCCTCCTCCCTCCCAAGTCACCTACCAGCGGAATCCCGGGCGCTGTCCGCTCTCACCATGCCGATCCGCAAGTTCCTCAACGCGCTCTCCCAGGAGCTCTCGAGCGCCGGGCTGCGCGGCTCCGGCGCAGGCGGGTTTGCCATGCCCGTTGGCCAGGACCAAGTCCCTCAAGCGACGCCGTGCCCGCGCCAGCAGCCCCAAGCCGGCCATCAGGACTGGATCGGCCTCAACGACGCGCGCTTCGCCGCCTTCAACATCTGCCCGACATGCTACCACTCGCTCGTCCGCCCCACACCCTACGCGAACGCCTTCATCACCAAGGGCGGCGCCATCGCCCCTCCGCCCAACGTGCCCGTCCGCTGCGACCTGTCGCGATTCTGGGTGCGGACCGCGGGCACGGTGCTCCTCACGATGAACCAGGACGGCCGCCACGACATTACCCTGCTTCCTCGCGTGGCGGGGATCCGCGCGCACGACGGCGAGTGCCCAAATACACATCTTGCATCCGACCAGCCCCCCGCGGCCTCCCAGAGAACGTGGTACACGATCCAGGACCCACAGACTGGCGCGCAGCCGCTCCAGGGCTGGACCGTGTGTGCGGCGTGCCTGATCAGCATCCAGATATGCTGCCCGACGATCGCCGCAGGCTTCGCGCCGCTGTATCCTGCCGGCCCGCGGGAGTCGACGTGCGCGCTGGTTCCTGCTGACATGTACGAGGACGTGCGGACGGCCGAGATACTGCATCAGGTCGGCGGCTGCGACATGACATCGCGTTTGTTGGGTCGTTCGGACATGTCGCAGCTGGTCGGCTGGCTGCGCGAGAATCCACCGCGGCCGCGAGGGGGGGGCTCTCTGCCCGGGTCCGCCCAGGCTTCCGCGCCCGTCGGTCTCTGCCCGAGGAAATCTCCGTCCACGACCCTGCGGTGCCACACGATGCGCGGGCTGTTCGATTTTACCGTGTGCGAGCAGTGCTACGCCGATGTCATCCAGCCCGATCTCGCCAGGGGCGTGGAGCTTGCCCGGCAGTTCGACACGAGCCCGTCTGCCATGTCGTCGGGCTTCACGTGCCAGCTGTACTCGGAGCGCATGCGCCGCGTGTGGAGCGAGGCCGTTTCGGCTGGAGACTTTGAGCATCTCCGGCAAAAGGTGCGTGCCACCCGGCCGGGCCTCCGCATGAGCTAACGTGTTCAGGTCGACGAGCGGCGGGCCAAGGAGAGAGAGCTACACATCCAGACGGCGAGGCTGGAGCAGCAAGCGGCTGTCCTCCGGATCCAGGCGCGGACCAAGGAGCGCCTCGCCATCAACGCCATGTCGCTCGAGACAAATCGAGCGAGCACCGATATGTTTGCCTCTGCGATCAGCGGTGGACGCCGCGTGGATGCGTTTCACGTCGAAGTACCACGCGGAGTGAGTTTGTCCTGGACAGATGACGCGAGCTCTGCTGACAACCTCGCAGCCCGACTATACCCGGACGACGCAGCTGAACAACGAGGCCACAATGCTCAACCTTCAGGCCGCACAGGCCGAGGACGAAGCCCGGATGGCAGAGCAGGAATGGAGGCGCTACTGGGAGTGACGTGTTGAGTGACCGAGAACTAAGTACATGCGGAAATCCGAGCCAGTCTGCCGCCCTGCCATGATGCCGCCTCGAGCCATGAGTCCAGTGCTGCCCTCACCCAGTCTACCCCCTTCTATATACACGCCGCTTCCTACCGCTCCCTCAACCCAAACTCGCTGTCGAGATCCCGACGCAGCCGGACCTGCCGCTCCAAGAACGTCGCCAGAAGCCCCACAATGGCCGCCGCCAGAAAGATGGCCCAGACGAGTTTGAAGCTCGCTGTGAAGGCGCCGAGGATCTGCTCGCGGACCAGTTCGTCAAACTTGGAGATGAACGTGGCCGATGCGTGCTCGTAGGCCTGGCCGTTCCGGAGCTCGCCCCGCGCATGGGAGTCCTGGATGAGGTGGAGGTCGGCCGAGAATTGTGCGTTAAACACGGCGTTGGGGATGGCGACGCCGAGCAGGGACCCGAGCCCGCGGAGAAAGGCCCACGACCCGGTCGCGGCGGCATTCTCTTTGTCGGTGAGCTCCACCAGCACTGTCGGCAGCGTGGTCGAGACGATGATGCCGGAGCCGATACCAACCAGGAAGGACAGGGATATCCACACTCCGACAGACCCGCCGCCCTCAAAGATGATGCAGGGGAGCAGGCCGGCCACCATGAGCGCGAAGCCGACGAGGTGCATCAGCCGGTACTTTCCAAACCTCGCGAGCAAGGGGCCGCCGACGGCCGCGAGAATGACAATGGAGAGGCTGCACGGGAGGATCAGGATGCCCGACTGCGAGGGTGAGGCGCCGAGGACGGCCTGGAAGAAGGGCGGGAGGTAAAACTGGAAGCCATAGGTGATGAAGCCGTGGACGGCCGTGATGACAAAGGCGGCGACGGTTGTCCGGTTCGAAAAGACGTGCGGCGCCATGATCGGAAAAGTACACCAGCGGGAGCGCTCCCAAAAGACAAAGGCCACGATGCCGGAGAGGCCGCCGGCGAGGGACACGATGATGGCCGGGTCCGACCACGTGCGGACGGTGCCGGCGAGGCTGAGGGCGCAGAGGACCAGGACGACGGCGGCAGTGAGGAGGACGAGCCCAACGTAGTCGACCTGGGCGATCTGCTGCAGCACCGAAAAGCCCTTCCACGAGCTCCCGTTGTTGAGCTGCAGCCAGAACCACATGAAGACGAGGGCGACCACGCAGATGGGCAGGTTGATGCCGAAGCACCAGCGCCAGTTGGTCTGGGCAAACACGCCGCCGAGCAGGGGCCCGACGGTCGTGCCCAGCGCGTAGACGGCGGCCTTAATGGCCACGTAGTGCCCCCTCTTCTCGAGAGGGATGATGTCGCAGAGGATCAGCTCGGCAAAGAGGTCGATCCCGCCCGAGCCTGCCCCCTGTATGATGCGCCCAAAGATGAGGACGGCGCAGTTGTTGGCGTACCCGGCGATGCCGCTGCCGGCCCCAAAAATCATGACGGCCGCCATCATCAGGTGCCGCCGCCCCCAGATGTCGGCGAGCTGCCCGTACAGCGGCTGGAAGACGATGGAGGCTAGCAGAAAGGCCGTCGCTACCCACGACGCGTTCGGGCCGAGGCTGAGCGACTGCGACACGGTTGGGAGCGCCGTGCTCACGACGCTCCCCTCAAAGGCCGAGAGGAGGATGGGGATGCACAGGCCCGTGAAGCACCGCCAGAACCCGGGCCCCCTGGCCCACTCCTTGGTCTCCACGGGCCCCTTTTCATCGGGGCACTGGAGGGTTGTCGACGACGAGGAAGTCGAGATGGGCGAGTCGCAGAACGGGCTGTTGTGGGCTTTGGACGGGCGTGCCCATCGATCTGCGGATCTGGGCTCCATTGCGAGTGTTGCGGTTGGGGAGGTCGCCGAACAACTGCGCTGGCCGGGACACGCTCAACCATCTTTAAGTTGGCCATGTTTGATCACGGCCGCCGCAGATCTTGTACACTCTCAACACATTTCGGCCCAAGACATGACACTCACCCTCTCTTCCTCCTCGTGCCCCGCGACTCCAGCCCACGTCATCTGGCCCCTGGCGAGGGGCCAGGAATGCCGCGGAGGCCGCGTCCACGCGTTCGGGCCCGAGTTGTTGGTCATCTCTGGCGAGCGTCCTGCGGCGGCGAGATCGCGTTGGGGTCTCGTGTTCCCGGCCAGGTTTCACGAGCCCCCGCTGTCAACGGGAGTCTGCTGGCGCCCAGCCTCTCCGGCGAGCTGGCATGTCAGCGCGTTTGATATTCCGTCGCCGTTTCGGAAAGGATCACCGGCCACGGCGCCGGGGGCCGTCGTTTGCCCGTACGCGGGTGCTCTGTACGCTGGTGAGCTTGGCTGTCAGTTCGGGACGTTGTCCTCCCGCCAGCCCCTATCGCGTCGCATCCAAGACTCAAAAGCGAGCACCAGCAGACTGGGCACGCCGCTTGGCAACGCCGATTTCCCATCTTAGGCTATACGGAAGGACGCCGGCGAGCACTGCGTACAACCTGGAGTCGCCTTTGTGCTGCTAATTCGAGCGCTCGCTCCGATTTACCCATGGGGAATGTGGCGCATTCTTGGGGGCTCTCTCGCCCACGGTATTTAGCATGCCGTAGCACACGGTTCAGCTCGGGGTTTACGTCCAGTTCACAGTTAGTTCACTTCAACCCTGCCTCCCACGACTCAACCACCAGATCATCATGGCCGTCCTCTCCGTCTCCGCCAGGGTCCTGCTGCTTGCCGTGTTGGCTGCCGCAGGGGTCCGCGGTAACCCGATCGATCTCCCGTCGGACGGCACAATCACGCCCTGTGCCACGGTCAAGTGCACCAGTGTCACCACCTGCAAGGTTATCGACGGCAAGGCCCAGTGCGTCCCCATCGAAGGGGTCAAGTGCGGCAACACGGTGTGCGAGGCCGGCCTGACCTGCTGCAACCCGTCCTGCAGCCTGTGCGTCAAGCCTGGCATGGCGTGCACCGCCCACATCTGCCCGTCCATTCCAATCGACCCGCCCGTTGTCCAGTGCGGCTCGGCCGTCTGCAAGCCCGGCCTGGAGTGCTGCAACGCCAGCTGCGGCACCTGCGTCGAGCCCGGCAAGGGTTGCACCAAGCAGCTCTGCGTCCCAACGGGTCCGCAGTGTGGCAAGACCGTGTGTCCGGCCGGCATGGTCTGCTGCAACTCGAGCTGCGGGGTCTGCACCCCTCCGGACGGCGCCTGCACCGCTCAGTTTTGCACCGACTCGGATTGAGTGGAGGGTAGGAGGAGGGGGGGCAGTGGGAAGGGGAAGGGGCAGAGCGGGGTGGTGGAAAAGGGGGGAAGGTGACGCACAAAAGGGGTGACAGATCGAAGAGCTTCCGCAAAGAGGAATGAGTACCTACATTGACACACATTGTAAATACACTTTGCTTCCAACATGCTATTGTCGTTGCTGCCCGGTCTTGCCGACCCTCTTCTCTTGATGCCCTATCCTTTCGACTGTGTCATGTCTCTCAAGCTGAACGCTCGGTGAACACGTACATGCCAGCCCGGAAAAGTCGCCGTCTGTGGCCCCAACCTGAGGTTTGAGACATGAACGCCAACGTTTGGTGATCCCGAAGAGGGGAGATTTCTGATTTCGACGCAAACCTTTGGGGAGTTGGGTTTCAGGACTGTACCTGCTCCTTGCGTCGGGGTCCCTAGTCGTCATCCTCTTTTACGTCCAAGGTCTTCGACCCGCCGCCCTTGGATGCATCGAGGATGCCGTCACCGACGAGGGTCCCTACCTACGCATGGCGACACTGGCCTTTCGGCGTTGATATTCGATGAATGCAAGGAACGAGGCCGGAATGGGCAACGTAAATCCAGACATACCCTAGAGCTCCGCAATGTCGTTCGGAGACAAATATGAGGCTCAGATATGGACGGAGTAACTTTGGCCGTTTGGAATGCAAGTTTGTCTTGAAGTGCCCTCGAAGCGCTCGTCCATGCCCCTTCTCGATCACCCTTGGCCATCCGACCAAGATGGCGGGTGCATTATCTTCAGGAGTGCCGTCTCAACAACTCCTCTGCTCGGAAGCATTGACCTCAAAGTACCGATCCTGCCTTGGACCCTCGGAATTTAGTGCGAGACTGTCTCAAACATTGTCTCTGTCAAGTGTCAAAGTCTGGGGCATCAAGACGGAGATTATAGTGCTCTCACAAAGGTGATCAAGACATTGGAAGATTCGGAGAATGAAGGCTCGGCAGTGACACGAAACGGTTTGCCATCCTGGGACACGCCATGGGTCTGGGACATCACGGGGATGGCTTTGACGAGAGCCATACGGTTCATCCAGGCTCGCATGGTTGGAATGCAAGATGTCTTGAGAGAAGCGGATTCGCGGACAACGCCGTCGAGGATTGGTCTAACACGTACAACCCCGATTACTCCTCGCTGGCACTGCCCGAATCGTCGCCGCTCCCCTCCCGCTTGATGGCGCCCTTGCCCTTGCGCGTCTTCCCGCCCTTACCCCTCAGGCCGGCGGGAACCTCCTTACGGACCTGGTCGTCCTCGAACAGGACGCCAACGTCGGGCCGCCGAGCGACCGCCTTCTTCCAGAGACTCTTTGGCACCTCGTCGGCGGTAATGATGGCGCCGCCCTCGCTGCGATACCACGTCATGCCCGGCTCCGCCTGCAGAGCCGTGCGGAGATGAATCCAGACGCTGACCTCGGCGTCCCCGATCTTGTCGTCATCCACCGGCACGAATGCGCGGTACTGGCCGCCTCCGGGAGCCCTGGTGATGGCGCCGAGGGCCACGAGGAGGGGGTATCGCTGGTACGATGTCTCGTAAACGACAAACTCTGGAAGGTCCGGCGTCTCGGCCGTCAGCTTGTCCCCCGCAGGGACCGGGGCCGTCGTAGTCTCGCCGCTCGTGATGCGCGAGATTTGCCACGAAGTCTCCGTCTTGCGCAGGTCGAAACGCGCCTTGCTCGCGGTCGAAACAATGCGCTGAATGTCGTCCTGCGTGGCGCTCAGGGCGGAGATGCGAGAGTGTGCGAGCTGGGCTGTCAGCTACCTAGAGACCAAAGCCGCGGAGGGGAACACCTACCACGTCGGCGATGCCGATCCAACCCTCCGGGTCCGCCACCAGATACTCCCCGTCGTCGCCCTCCTCGACCTCGTCCTTCTGGACAGCGCGCTTGACGACAAACATGAGCGCCTTGGCGAGCGTGACGTCGCGGTCCTCGACCACGCTGTACCGCCGGGCCCCCTTGCCCTTGACGCTCATGCCCCTGCTCCGTCCATGGCGGGGCGTGTGCTGCGTGACAGCACTAGGAGGGAGCACGCCGCCGAGCTCGCCATGAATGGTGGACAAGGGAACGGCAACAGCGGCGGCCATTGTGGAGGGTTGGAGGGCGGAGGGCAAAGTAATTCGCAGGTTTTTGGCGGTAGAGCGCAAGAAGCGGTGACGGGTTATGCAGCAGGAACCTGGGTTGGGAAACTCGGGCAGATGCAGGAGGGGACACGCCGGTGTCTTAAAGCGTTGCCCGGGTCGGCACCCAGCTGCATCCTGCGCGCCCGACGTCGGAAGACGGAGGCCCCAGGGGGGTCATCTTGGGCAGCAGCAATGTGCCGTGCGGATCGGGCATCGCTAGCCGCTGGCCAGGCGGGTGTGTTGTCTCGACGGGGTGCCTGACGAATCCGTGACTGGGCTCGACACGCGAGCTGCCTGCCCCCTTACCATACACCACACGGCATCACGCGTGACCAGCCAAGCAATCAAGCAGCCCCGCGACCCCGCGACGACCCCGCTTGCACATGTCGACGTGACCAAGAGGCCGAGTGCCATCCCGCGTTTTTGCTTTGCAGAAACACCCCAAACAGGCATGACGAGAAGAGTAAGGGTCCCTGAGGTTCAACTATGACAAAACACAATGTGAAGGCCCAAACTCGCCCGCGTCTGCACCGGCAGCGCAACGGCAAGGAAACGGATGCCAAGATCGAGCGGGCATGCCCCTCACTCAACCTTCACCGCCCCACGGTTGCGACGTGGTCGACCTGCCCCTGTCGTTCTCGCAAATGCTTAGCGTCCTGCAGATGCGAGGAATCAGAGAGACGTACGCATATCTGCATGCATGTCCTGTTTCCTTACCAACACCCCTCCCCACCTGGCCCGTCCATTGAGACCATCTCCTTGGGCTCCGGATGGTCGATTCCCTCAAGGCTCTGGCTCCCATCCGCAACCTGACCCGCTGTTGGGCGACACTACGGTTTGCCAGCCCCCACCTGTCAGCCACATAGGTAATATTGTTACCCGAAGTGCCGTTGACGGCTCGCCTGGTCCGAGTCCCTGCCAAGTGTTCGCGTGAGCTTCTCCTCCGTTCCACCCAGACCAACTAGGCCGTCACGTACAAGATCGAGAGCTCAATCCGCCCCTTTATCTTGGCTTGTAGAGCTATATCCAGGTCGAGGTCCATATCTATCCTGACTGCAGGCGCGTCCTGGGCGCGGTCCGGGGGGTATTCGGTTGCCGAGATCGTTTCCTTAGTGCCCCTGACAACCTGGGTATGTCGAGGAGCAAGGCGGTGATGGCCCAGCCGCTCAAGGCTGTGCGGTCGTGCCATGTCCCGAGCGTATACTTCCGGCACCTGTTCTTGCGCCGGGCCCCCCATATCGACGGCTGATTCGCTTGCGCGCCGGGCCGCCGGCGCCGGGCGTCGTGGGAAACGTTCTGCCATCGTTGTCTCAGGGACAGAGATGAACCGTCCAGAAAGTTGACTGGCTTGAAGTTGATCGAACGTGCCGCGAGACAGTAGGTGGGCCTTAGTGGAGATATCCGAAGGGACCTACCACGCTGCAAAGGCCTCTGCTGTGCTTTATGTTTGGCCATCCAAGGTTCTGACGTGAGCGGCAAAAACGGTCATCTATGACATCATGTCTCCAACTTGACGTTGGGTGCCGCATTGTTCGAGGCGAGTTCGTGAGAAAAGCTTCCAATTCAAAAATGGTTTCAATTCCCCCCGAATGCCCGCAGGCAGTACAGACGTTCACGGTTTGTTGCCGGTGCTGGAGACCCACGGGAGCTTCCTCGTGGCCTGAGCATTGGCGCGCGCGCTCATCATGGCGATATGGGCCAGAAGCCCAGGAGGATGCCCGACTGTGTGGGTTCGGTCCGCTGCTGCTGCTGGTGGTGCTGCCACTGGCTGCTCCTGGCGCTGCTTGCGTCGCATTGCGGTGGCCACGCCGCCGCGGCGTCGCGCATCTCCATCCGCGTCCTCGGCCCCGGCTGGAGGAGCCTCCGCCGGAGCGGCATGGTTTGTCCCATAGGAGCGACTCTAATCCATCGATTTTTCCTGCAGAAGAGAAGGCTGGTCAGCACACGATCAAACTGCCCGTGGTCGCGCGGTGATGAGACTCTTTTGCGACTGTTGTGCGCCAGTCGTACCAGCTTCAATGGTTGTAGAGGGAAAAGGGAAGAGCAGGCCGAGTCAGGATAGTTGTTTACCCCTTTTCAGCAGAAGGAGCCGGGTGGTGGGTTCTGTCCGCCTTGTGTACAAGTGCAAATGCTCGTCGTCAACCCCAAGCTTGCGCTCAGGAGGCTCTCGGCAATTTCGTCACGGGCTTGCAATGAATTCATTCTGTTCTGATGGCAGATTAAAGCTTAGCATCTTTGCTATATCCCCCCTGCTTCCACGGCACATGGCATGCTTCTTTTCCTTTTCGCAGGGAGTTCAGGGGGACGAGTTTGGACTCTCTCCGTTTGCCGTCGTCCTTCCCGTCTCCAGCCACTATCAGCATCGTACTCTCCCTTGCTGTCGCTTTGTGGATGAGACTATGTGTTAGCGGCATAATTTTGACTTCTTCAAGCGCATCCTCGTTGGACTAGACGTGTCCATGAATAGGAGAGCTCAGGAGGTTGGGGTGTGCTTGGATGCCCAGGGCTGGCAATCTGGATGGAAACAAAGAACTGTGCCGAAAGGGGAAGGGGAGGACACCGAGGAGATCTTCTGGTTACAATGTTGAATGCCAGTTGGGATCTCGTACCAAGAGCCTACCGTGCACAGGAGGTTGTTCTGCTCTCACCCAGGCTTTGCGTTACTACATTGCAGTGTCCCCTCTTCACAGGCCATCAGCTGGATGGCGGACTCGGTGTGGGAACCTGGCAACCCGCAACATTATTGATGATGGCCCCATCAAACCTGGGTCCATTGGACGAACTCGAGGCAATTTCCGTGGGAGCACAGAGGAGCACACACAGCAGGGCCGCCGACAACCAGACAAAGCCCGAGTGATCCCAACACAGGGATAAGGGGGCCGAGAGGAGCTGCGTGAGAACGAGTCCCGCTCCCAGCAGGCGCAGGGTTCTGCGCCAGGGATGCCGAAGGCGACTGCCTGCTCGTCAAGCTCATCCGGAGCGTGGGGAACACAAGGTCGCTGTTTAGGAAGCAGGACATGGAAATAGATGGCTCCGGGCAATGGGCTTTTATCTCTACATGTCTCCGTATCGGTGTTGTACCCTGCTCTTGCCATGTCCTCGATCGCTGTCACGACCTTGGGATGCGATGTCGGTCCTCAAAATCCGTGGATTCCACCTCGGTCTGGTATCCTGGTACGCATCTCCGTGTGTCTTTTAATTACAATGTTGCCAGAACTGGAATTGTGGAGCAGTATTGCCTGGTTGGGATTGGTCAGTAGTTAGTTGAAGGGCAAACAGAATCGGGATGCGACATCGTGACAAAGCGGGAGACACAATTTGTTCCTGCGTGGTGGGCGCTTCATGAGATTCTCACTACTGGGAAGATGTTGACTAGTTCCAAGCGAGGAACCTTGATTTTACGTGAGATTGACGTGTTCAATGTTGGCAAAATGGCAGAAAACAGACTTGGATGGAGTCTCGGGCAAAACAACGGATCAGACGCCGCCACAGGCTTCAAACATGAAGATCTAGATGCCTCATGATCGACAGTCAAAAAAAAAAAAAAATTAGACCACATTGTGGTGTGGGCTTTCTTACCAAAACAAGGCATGTGGTCTCGACCATGCCTTCCCTTCGTTGAACTTTTCTGCAATACCATTCCACCAAGTCTCGGCCAGAACAACCTGCAACGCGACAGAGGGTCGGCAAAAACGGATAGAAAAAAGACTGCACACGCACAGTCAGGTTTTTCAAGCACAGCTTACCACCCGACCTCGACCCCCAATCCTCCTCAAGACTCTCCAACCAACCTTGCCATTTCCACCCAATTTCCACACTGACCTGGCAAGGCTTCAAACTTGAAACGACCAAACCTCGACACCCGATCGATGCAAAAAATAGTCCCTCCGACCTCACGCTTGACTGCAAGGGCTTTGCCGATAAAATCCCGACCCGACCGAAGACCCCGATCGAGGCTCCAGGGCATCCATCCTGTAGATCAACACCGAGGTACAGAACAGAAGGCGACAGAAGAGGTGGAATACACATTTCAGAGGACGACGAAAAGAGACGGAACACACATATATTCAGGACAATGGAAAAGAGGCGGAACCTACAAGTACAAATGGACAATGGAAAGGAGGGAACACACGTACAACCGAGATGGAGGACAACATACAAAAGAGGTGGAATACACACAAAAGGACAGTCGGAAAAGAGGTGGAACACTTTTCTTTCGGTCAAGGTCGATTCCGAGCCTCGTGGCAAGCCCGCCGAATCCCAAGAACACTTTCCGACAAGATCTCGACCGCATCCCGACCGATTTCAAGGGCACACTCCGACAGTCTTGATTTCGTTCCCGCCGAGTTCAAAGGCATACTTCCGACAAGTTAGTTCCGACAACGATAATACTCGATCGTGTTCCGACCATTTCAAGGGCACACCGTCATATCCAACAAACACAAGACTCGATCGCGTTCCAGCCGTCACAAGGGCCATTCTCCGATACTTACTTCGAGGGCAGCCTCCAACAAAAAGAGGTGAAACACATATGACCTGATCAAAGGACATCCCTCATTGCCGACATCTCACAAGGACACAGCAGCAAAGCGCATGCAAAGCCCCCAGCGAATCCCGCATGTTTTGGAGGTGTCACCCCATGGCACAAGACAAAGACAACAGCAAGTTGCAAGTTCCAAGTCCAGTCTCAAAGACACATGCGCTAACTTCTTCCCTACTTTGCATCAGAAATGGTGTTCGCAACCCGCCCCTGCTCCTGACGAGCTTGACAAGAAGGCAGCCCTCCGGGTGGTTGTACACCTAGTGCCCGGCAAGTCGTCATGACGCCTCTTCTTGCCAGGGCTCCCCTTGACCTCAGCTGGCGAGTCGCGGCACGGCTCCTTCTGGGCGGCTGTGGCGTGCTCGTTGAGCTCTGCCCAAGCCGACAACATTTCGCTGGGTAAGTTCTGGCCGACCGTCTCTCCGACCGCCAGAGCACTGATACTGTGATTGTCGAGAGCTCCCCGACTCGCCGGATGGACACCGGCAGGGTTAACGCCCCCGCCACATCCGAACGACATTGAGGACCGACCCCTGCGTCTCAGACCCGTCACGGTTCCAGCCACCCCTTCAGAAGCTCGATGGTGTTGGCCAGTGGGGCTTGGTATGTCTGAATATCCTTGGGCTGTGGAAAGGGGCCGCTTGCTTCCGGAGCTCCTCGCGGATGAGCCATCCTGTGCACCTGACCACGCCGGCGGTTTTCTGGTCGACTTTGTGATCCGTTTTAGGGATTGCCCGTCGTGAGGTCAGGGGAAGGGGTTGCGGAGGGGTCTTATGAGGGTGGGCTGCGGAAGGGACGACAGGCTGTCAAGTAAGGGGAGGGGAGCATCATGGCACAACGCAGGTTGTGAACTGTTTGGGGAGGGGCGGGAAGGATCGGGACACTGGGACCCCAGGGAGGATCGGGGTACTGGACCCCAAGGGAGGATCAAGACATTGGAACGACGAGTGGGATCCAGACACTGGAACCCGAGAGAGGATCGAGACACTGGAACCCCGGTTACTCTGCTCACGGAAAAATCCCCATCCAGAACAAAAAAGCAATTTGTGGCTGTCTGCTTGCGCTACCAAACCCTCTTCCTGTACCGGCCATATACTCTATATCAAGATCCTGAGTACACAGAAGAGAAGCCCCCGTTCGTCGGCGGGGGGATTAAGAAATTGTGAATCGTGTCCGAGCTGCCAAAGACACAAGAGCCTGCATTTTGAGGGGGAATCAAGAGCGCCGTGCCCAAACCAGCAATGCCAAACAACCCACGAAGATTATACCCGTTCGTGTTTCCCGTGACGCCTGAACTCCGTCGCTCATCCCAGCCGTCCAAAAACAAGGATGAAAGAACCCCAGACAGCCGCCCTCGCTGCCTCCTGACGGCATCGAGAGCGGGTTACATCCAACACGTAGATAATGAGAGAAAAGAATGATGGCTGGTATCAAGATGACCAAATGGAAAGACAGAGGGAAATGACAAAAAAAAATGATTGTTATCAAGCCTCGCTCACGCCACCAGGGCCGTCGTGAAAGAGCAACAGCGGCCACTGCCCAGCATGCGTGCTGCCCATCGCGTCACCCTGGCTGACGTGGTCGACCACGCCGCCGGCGCCGACATCGCCTGGCCGCGCCGAGTTGAGCGTGAGCAGCGCATTCGCGCTGTAGCGATCTTGTGTGTCCTGCATGGCGTTTGTCCAGTCGTGCCACGGGTTGGCCGGGGCGGCCGTATGCGCCATCAGCTGCGTTTGCGCGGGCCAGTTGTCAGCCGCCTGCCCGGCGACGTGCTGTGTTGCCTGCGATGCGAACGCGATCAGGGGGTTCTGCGCCGCCGCCTGCTCCATCGCGGCCGTGGCGTTCGAGGCCGTTGCCGCTGTCGCAGCAGATGCTGTCGCGTAGAGATAATGGGCCCCATCGGCCGACTCGGCAGTTGCGTTCCCGTTCTGCTGCACGCCGCCTGTGCTTCCCTCAGCGTAGCCAAGAGAGGGGTATGCTGCGCTGGGGGCGGCAACGCTGGGGTCGTAGTAGCTGCTTCCGTTGGTGGTGCCTGCGCCGCGCTGGTCCTGGGCGGCCGAGCCTGCGTTGCTGGGCACGAGCGGGTTGTCGAGTTGCGGTGTTGGCTTCATGGATGATTGTTGATATGCAGGCGACTGCTGCTTCACTGCGCTCTGGCCGGCAGGCGACGTGGGCTTGCGGCCCATGTCCTGCTCGATCCAGCTGATCGTCCGGTCAATGATGGCGCTGATCTCGGCCGCGAGACGGCTGCCAGTCCCTGTTCTTTGTCAGTATCAGACCGCCAACGTCGGGACACGATGACTTACCCAAAAGCCGCCCAATCTCCCCAACGATGGCCATCCACTCCGCCATCTCCTCGCGCAGGGTACTAACTTCAAACGCCGTCGTCTCGTACCGCCGTTGCCAGTGCGCCACGAGCATCGAGAAGATGGCGGCGACGTAGACGGCCAACTGATACCAGGTCGTGTCCAGCGACTTCATTTTGAACAAGGCTGAGACCACCTTCAGGAGCTTCCTCGCGGCGTCCTCACAAATCCTCGTGTTCTCGGCGCAGATCTTGGGATCATCCGTCAGACAGACGGAAGGATGTCTAAGACAGAGCGTAAACTCGAGGCAGAATGCCTGGGTGTAGAGCGCAAAGACTTGGTTCGTGGGCTGGCACTTGCCCACCCTCAGCTCGTCCGGCAGGTTGTCCAGCAGGCTCTGCAGCTCCGTCTCGAGCTGGTTGACGACGGGGACGTATTTGGCGGGATCGCGCCGCACACTGTAGATCTTGGAGTACATCTCCATGTACATGGGCGTGACCTTGAACCCCATCAGGCCGACGTGATGGTGGCAGTGGCCAATCTTGGAAGGGTCCAGGATCCCCTCCTCGCCGAGATACTCGTCGTTGATGGGGATGGGAAAGTCGACGTCAAATTCCTCCATGGAAATGGGCATGGGCCTACCCAGGCGGCCGTTGAGGGTGCACAAGATGGCGAGAACGGCCCACCAGACCCTCTTGCGCATCTCGAGGTCCAAGTTGGTACCGCCACCCGGCAGCTTGACAGCTCGGTGGAGGTTCAGCTCGATGGCTCGGACAAAGGCGAAGGTGGCGATAGTCAGGGAGCACCCGGGTTTCGGGAAGTTGCGGGTGTGCGATACAATCATGGCCAGGGCTTGGACCGCCGTCACGGTCTGAGAGGCGGAGAGGTCAAAGAACTTGCTCAGGCTCCAGTGGTAGTGCTTGTTGGAGAGCTCGTTGAGCTGCGCGTGCTTCTCGGGCTCCTCCAGGTTGCGGATGCCGTATTGGAAGTACATGGTGGCGAAGACCATGTGGACGTTGACGAGCTCTGGGACTGAGGGCTTGAAGTTTGGCTCGTCATAGATGCGGGTGAGCTGCGGGGATTAGCGGCGACCTTGGTGAGGGCAGACGACAAGACTTACGAGCTGCATGAAGGACGGCTTGTGGAGGATGGGGAGGAAGGGCGAGATCATGAGAAAGTACCATTCGGCATAGGTGAAGGCATCGTTGCGCGAGGGGAGCTCGACATTGGCCATTGGGGGGTTGATGTTGAGGCAAGACTGGAGGAAGGCCATGACGGATTTGTTGTACAAGGGCGACCCGATCGGGGTGCCCGGGGGGGGCTCGTCCATGTCGGGGGCGTCAAAGGCGGTGATGTCGATCGTCGCGCCGAGGATGGACAGCGTCGTCCCCTTGATAGAGCTGAGGGGTGCACTGTCGGACGACGACACGCCCAGATAGCTGTCCTTGGACCGCGACGACAGCAGGGACCACGGGGTGTACGGGGCGACGGCGGCGCCGGTAGCAGCACTGCTCGGCTGCAGCTTCTGGCGGCCGTTCTTGACCCAGACAAGGTCGATCTGCTGCCATTGATCCTTGGACGACGGCTCCTGGGTGGGGTTGCTCATGGCGTCAAACGTGACGCCCGGCGGGTACGTCGTGGTGTATCCGGGAAACTGCCACGGCCTGACCTCGACGCCGTTGGTCTCCAGCAGCTTCTCGAGTCCCCGGATGTGCATGAGCATGGCTCCCTTTTCGCGCTCGAGTTGTTGCAGGTAGCCTCGCCGCTCGGTGCGGCCCGTAACGCGGTCGGTGACATAGCAGTCGAGGTTCTGCGTAGCGCAGTGCGAGCAGCCTTCGGGAAGCGCGTCGCAGCGGATCTTGCGCACCTGCGGGCATCGCGCATGTCAGTCAACCATCGCCGCGCGCACTGTACTTTGGGCTTCAATTCCGTCATGGCAGGACTTGTGGTATTGGCGTGGCTGCGGCTGCTGCGTCCAACAAGCGACGGTCGTGGCCGCTGCCGCCGCCGCCACCACCACCTCCTCCTACTCCTCCTCTACCTCAACCACGTCCACCACCAAACCACGCACGCACGCACGCACCTTGCACCGGTCGCAGGCCTGCCCCGTACGCGTGTACGACTGCAGCTTGTTCTTGACCACGTTCGAAAAGTCCTCGGGCCCTCGCTCGAGACGCGCCAGTTTCACCTTGGGGACCGAGACACCGTCGGGCGGGCCATCGCCGGCGTCGCTGGGCCGCTTGGGTGGCATGGTGTTTCGGCGACCGGCAGGTCCCGGTGCACTCTGGGGCGATGCTGTGCCGCGCCAACACGGGCGGCCGGGGCGGTGGCGGGAGGCACCCGTCAATTGATGTCGCTGCGATGGTCCGACGCCGAGTTGCGCAACGCGAGGCGGATCATGGACACTCAGCCGTGCCGCTGCTTGGGCCGAGTCAGGTCGAGGGTTCGAGGGTCGGCGACGGGGACGCGGATCGAGGATCGAGGATCGAGGGTCGGGTGCTCGACGGGGTTTGCCGACAGCTGATGATGGGGAGCGAATCGAGTGATGGAGAATGCCGCGGCCCCAGCAAGTTCAGGGGGCACAGTAACATGACCGGGCGCCAAGGTCCACTGTCCACTCTCGAATGCCGGCAAGACAGGCGCGCTGCATTCGGGCCAGGCGTGATTTAATTTATTCCTAGCGTTGGCTATCATGTGCTGGCCGCCTCGCCTTGGGGCGCTGCGTGGGCGCTGCTCCGGGGCGTCTGGGGGGCTGGTTGGAGAAAGCCTAACTGCAGTGGGGCCATCCCACAGCATGGTCCGCCGCCCCAAGACCCGTCTGTTTGGGTGGGCAACTGGTGGGGCTGAGATCATCCCAGCTTTCAGCCAATGAGGGAGCTGTATGGAGAGGTCGTGGGAGACTTCGGGTTAGGGTTGGCAGATGTCTTGGCGCCGTTTATCGGCCTCGCCGACTGGTGGCTGCAGGACAATCAATCCATCGACAGCCCCGCGCTGCCCCTCCTCAAACCTGGCCCAAACACACCGTGCACCTGAGGTGTCGCAAATACGCAACGCGACGACCGAGACGCACACGACTCTTTGCGAATCCAGATTTCGCTCCAGATTCCTCGGGCAAAGTGAGCGATCCAACAATACCAACGCTCAGCGCGCGCGGACGGACCGACACACACCCCACGTCGAAGCCATGGCGCTCGAAAAGCTCGACCTCGAACACATTCCCCCAGAATACCAAGTATACGCCGCCTTCTTCCGCGACGTGAGCAACGCCGATTTCCTGCACGCACAGCTACTCTCCCGGAACAGCGAGTTCGAGTACGCCTTTATCGACGCCTCCTCGGTCATCTCCCGCCTCCATCTGCTCTCGGCCGTATACAGCGCCCTCAATGTGTTGCTGGACGGGACATTACGGACGCCCAACGTCCACTCTGAGATTGTGGTGTCCATGAATACAAGCAACAACGTACATACCGTGCTCGGCCCTTCTCTGGAACTGCTTGTCCGTGCTGACCGGCCCAGATTGCAGATGCGTATCGGCGATGGGGCATCACCCCCGGCAAGACAAAAGACCTGATTGTCGTCAAGGTTGTCCCACCCCGGTCGACCGCGCCGGATGAAGCTTCAGCGCAAATACCGACGCAGAAAGCTATCTGGCACCACCTGCAGCAGCATGTCCAAGGTACGCCAACGCCCTTGACGGACGCCGAGATCGCGCATGCCACCGAGTGGCTGAAGGTGCGCAAATACTACCGGCTGAACGGCGTGCCGGCATTGGATCGGCTAGTCGACGGACAAGACAAGGTGAAACACAGTGAGCAGCTGGCCATCATGGGGATGGCATTGCGGGGTCTATGAGAAGCAAGGCGAAAAGGAAGGCTTTTAAGGTGCATGACGAACACCCTGCGCGGGCATGCCGAATACGAGCTCCAAGGCTGGGAGCGTATTACTCGTAGGCAGGGTTCTCGACAGAGACATCCAGAACGGCCGACGCAGGACTGCGGTTCCACATCCCTTCTGGTTGGTGTATGTCTTTCCCTGCAGCAGGCATCTCCTCGCCCCAAACAGGGCTGCAGGTATCACGAACAAGGCGACAGCGGAGACTGGGCTTTGTGGTTGGCAGCGACTCTACGCCCGCCGGCCGCCAGTCTTCAGGGATCCTGGTTCAACTGCCTGGTGGATTGTGACCAAGCAACCTCACAACAGTTGCTGCGGGATGTGTGAACCAGTTTAATATGCTCGCTAAATACTGGAATTGCGCTGTATGAAAAACCCATCGCGGTCATGATCGCATCAAATTCGTCAAAGCTCATCGCTCCCGGACGCCGTGCTCCCCCCTCGCCCTCTCACTTGGCCAACCCAAACATGTTTTTGACCCTCCTGACCAACTCTGCGCGCATCGCATCCCGCCCGGCACGCGTCCGCTGCACTGCGTCCCTATTCTCCTGTGCCCTCCGCAGCAGGTACTTCATGCACTCCCCCGTCGACCCCCAGACCAGGTACTTGTAGGCACGGGGCTTGTCGCCGGCGCTGGCCCCGTTGCGCGCCACCAGCTCGCAGCTGACCTCGTCCGCCATGCCCTGCAACTGCGCAAACGCCACGTCAGCCGCGACCGCGCCCTCTGAGAGGATCTCCTGGGCCTTGAGAACCGACTCCCGGTTGTGCGTGGCCAGCACGAGTCCGACGCTGGGGAAAGCGGCGGCGGCGGGCGCGCTCTGGGGCCGGAGCTGCGCGTTCCACCGCCTGCGCAAGATCGCCTCGGCGGCGCCGTCGTACGCAACGTCCGTATCGGCCTTGGTGTCGTGGATGAGGTGGCGCGGATCGGAGCCGAGGTACGCGCCGCGGACGAGCTTGACCCCGAGGGCGAAGCCCTCGTCGCGGGCCGCCTCCAGATGCCGACTCAGGGTCGAGCATGTCGCCTTGAGGTACGCCTGGTACGTGCCGTACACGACGGCGGCGCCGGCCGTGTTGTACCGGCGCATGTACTCGAGGGACCAGTCGTCGATGCCCGGCTGCAGGGCCTGCTGCTCGGCGTCAAAGAGCAGGCGGACGCCCCGCGAGGTGGCCAGCCGGCAGATGTCGTCCATGGCGGAGGCAAGCGCCTCGGACGGCGGAAGGCGCTGTGAGAGGGCGTGAAGGGCCTGCCGGCCAGCACCGGTGAACTTGAGAGCGACAAAGTCGCCGGGTGAGGCGAGCAGCACCGTCTCCATGGTGCCGGTGGCCCAGGGAATGATCTCGGTCCGGATGCACTCCTCGGCGGCCGGGCCCGAGCCACACGACGCGAGGTCCTTCATCTGCGCCTCGGTGAGGACGACCTCCTTGGCGTAGCCGAGGATGACGCCGCCAAAGCCGATGTTCTTGAGCGACTGGATGGTCCGGCGCACCTCGGGCGCGTTCTCGCCGCCGCAGAACTGGGCATACAGCGTCTTCTTGAGCACGAAGCGGAGAAACGGGTTCCGGTCGGGGTTGAGCGCCGGGCTGGTGGTGTGGGACAGCATGGACATGACGGCCAGCGAGGGTGGGAGGAGGAGTGGCGAGGACGAGACGGTCGCCGTCATGAGCGACCGAAGGACATTGGTGAGTGGCATCACCGCCAACGGCGCTGGCTGGACCATCTTTGCTCGCCGGTGATCAGGAGGAGGCGTTGGAGGTACCAAGTTGACTGCGTCGCCCAATGTGAGATGCCCAGATGGTGAGGACTGGTTGGAGGTCGAGTGGAGGGATCGGCTCGAGGTCGACGCCCAGGCGCGTCCTGGTGTTCGCCGGGAGCGCTGGGGCGGTTGTGAGAATATGAGGTGGGTGGTGGAGGAGGATGGAAGGATCGTTGCGGCAACCGCAACGATCGGTCTGGCGTTTGCATTGATGCATTGTGGGAGTATTCCAGGAAGGGGCTTGAGAAAGGGCGCCATGGCAGGAGTGAGTGCAGCAGCACAATGGTGCCGTTATCTCTGCTCGCAGTGTTGAATTTGGAACTCGAGATGGCGCGGGGTAATGGTCCGACAGGATGATGGGACGGAACAATGGGCGAGATACGGGGTTCAGGGACCGTGGCAAGCTGGGAGCTGCATCATGGGGGGAGGTTCTCAATTGCCCAACCCAACTGCGAGTAGATATATCTCCTCAGCAACCTGCTTTTTGGCCAATTTCCCCCTTTCCCCCTCCCCCGGTATCGCAAACCATCCCGCCTGGAATGTGCCTGAGCCGACCAATCCGCGGGGGGCTGCGTGGCAGGATGATTGCCATTGTCCAGCCAGAGGCGTCTTTGTCCGGGTCAGTCGAGGGGCTCGATGATGCTATCGCGGGTCGCGTATCGAGAACCGCAGATAGCCGTCGTGGTGGAGAATCCGGGCTCTGCCGGCATCGCTGCCCTGCAGCCCCACACCAGGCATTGGAGCGGAGAGGCCCAGCAAAGAGCATCAAAGCGGGGCCTGCCAAGAGCACCCGCATGGAAGCCGCATCAGGGCTGCGAGCCACGGGTGAGCGGTTGATATCGGCGCTCGTCTGCCAATTGACACGCCGCAGTGGTCAGGCGACCTGCTCTCCACGCTGAGCGGCGTGGGGTGGCATCTCGCACCTGCTCATCCTGCCGAGGCGCCAATCGTGCGCCGGGCCTGGACACCGGGCGACAAGAAGGCTTGACGCGGTTCAGGACAGGGCCGTCCCGGGACAAGGGCCGTCGGCCAGTCCGGTGGTGGGGGGCGAGAGACCCTCCCGTCGTGGTTGCGGCGCAGTGTCCTGCCTCCCTCCCACTACTGGATATTCGGCTCCTCTCGTCGCGGCGAGCCCAATCGGCGTTTGGCCCATTCGACATATCCGACAGGGCGGCCTCTCGCCAGGGCCAGCAGATCCTGCAGTCCTCCGTACACAAGCCCGCCGACAAGGGCGGCTTTGGTCGTTCGGGCGGTCATCGGCAACGAGAAACGATCTACGGTGCAGTCGCGCGTCAGCATCTCCAAGAGTTTGCCGCAGGACGGCTAGAACGGCAGAGCCTTACTCCAGAGACTAAACCCCCCCGCCACCGTAACACAGGCGGTCACCGTGTTGGCAAAGTCGGCGGTCCCGCGGTACGAGTCGAACATCTGCTCGATCGCAAACATGGCCGTGGTCCAGAACGACAGCTTGAGCCCCATCCGGAAGCCCTCGCGAATCCCGCCATACGCCATGCGATAGTTTTTGCTCTTGTGGTACAGGTACCAGCCTGTCGTGCTCTTGGGAAGCTTGTGCGCGTGCTCGGCCCGGAACTGTAGGCCCGCCATCTTGCCTCCTTGGCTTGTTCCCAGCGTAAAGCCCGTGAAAAACGACAGTGTCGAGGCCATCGGGATCCGCAGGGGGGCGGGCAGGGAGAGGCGGGCGTTGTGGTAGACAGCTTCGACCTCGGCGGCGGTGGGGGGCGCCGGCCGTTCGCGCATCATGCGCGCGCGCTTCTCGTCCGCGGTGGCCATCGCGTCGTTGCAAGGGCAGTCCCTTGGTTGTTGTGGCCGAAATGGAAATAGACGAGAGTATCGGGCGGTGGCCCCGACAAAAGGAACAGAGCGGTCTCCAAGTTCGTCAACCGAGCCGCATCACAAGACTTTGGCCTCGATGCTCATGTGCCAGAAAATGCTCACAGCTTGACGATGGCCCAAGCTCCAGCCCACGCCCCACTAATAATCGGTGGCCGCAGGGGTTCCCAGGCAGACCTTGGCAGGGCGTCCGGTCTGCATCTGAATCGCGTTGCTCCCCGAACATTCCCCTCTCAACACGCCAAAGACACACAGCACGAGCTGCTCTTTACCCGTCAAGCCCGTCATTCCTGGAAGTTGCAAAGATGGTACGACCCACCCCACGCACGATCCCCCATTTGCCCCGCTGACCCGTCAACACAGCCGCGCAACGCGGTCGAGGACCCCGAGATCTCGATTCGCCTCAAGCATGGCATCCACACCATCTTCCTGTTTGCCATGCTCGACTGGACCTTCTCCCGCCTCAACACCGAGCTCCTCTCGATTCTCCGCGACCGCTACCCCGATGGCCTGAGCGCCACCCTCACCCAGGTTGAGCCCACGCCCCTCCCGGCCGATAACGTCGACATCAAGATTGCCTACGCGCTCCCAAAGAACCCCAACGACCTGACCCAGGGATGGAAGAATCTCAACGCTCAGCCTACCGACACTCTGGCCGGGAAGAAGCTCAGCGACGTGTGCTCGGTCGCCTTTGCGCTGCTGGGTCCTGAGGCGGATGAGGCCGAGGCTGAGTTTGCCGTGGATGTTCCGGTGGTGGAGGAGGAGGAGGAGGTGTGAGAGCTTCAGGCTTGGATTTCTAGACATTACTCTGGAAATCATGGACAAACAACACACGGCACACGGAGTTAGGGGGTGGAGATACCCAGGCTTCTCGCGGATTGGACGGCTGGTGCGGACGGTTGGGCCGACCCCTGGCCTGCTGCCACCCGGCGATACTGCCCCGGAGAAAGTACAGGCTCGCTCGGTGGCATAGCTCTGTATCGAGCGCGCGCTTCTCCACACAACGGCCAGACATTTCCCCAAGGCTGTCAAAACAACACACCCAACTCTCGGGCCGCAGCAATGTCTCCCTTTGTTGGCCAGTCCCCCGCCTTGGTCACCAACACACCGACACATCAACCGCGTTCGCCGCCGGGTGGGGCAACTCTTGTACAGAAAGGTTGTGTAGTGTAGCGGTTAGCACTTTGGATTTTGAAGGCCTCGGCCCTCCCTTCCAACAACCCCGGTTCGAACCCGGGCACGACCTCATTTTTGCCTAATTCGGACAACCAACCGAGAGCCCACACCTCAACATCCCAGTCCGCCACTAGACGAGGCGAGAGATGTGATGGTATCAGCTACTTCCACGGTTAATTTGCAGGCGAACAATCATTTGTGTTTGTGTTGCTCCTCACCGCGGTCAATGGCCAGAAAACAGCGGCAGCCCGGCGGCCCACCACGTTTTCGTGAGATCTAACCAACACCTCTTGTGTGTTCACTTCAAGGAGCGGATGTCTGTCAACTGAAACCACCAAGGCACACATCTCTTGCACCTCAAAGCACAGTTTTCTAAAGTCATTAATCTGCTTGACCCCTACCACTTCCCTCACATCGCCAGAGCTCCCAGGACTAAATCCATCTGATGGCCCAAGTTACAAACCTGCTAAACTCCTGCTGAGCTAATTCCTTGTGGATAAATAAATGACCTTGACCCTCGAAGAGGTCAATGCAAAGCCTGACGTCGCCCCAGAAATCTAAAGCTGCATCGATCTGTCGGGCAGATAGCGCAGAACTGAGCTCAACTGACCGCATATGCCGCCCTATAACAATTCTGGCGTTCCCTCCCAACCACAAACTCTGCTGCTGCCCCCCAAAACAAACAAACAAACTGACGTTCATCCCGAAGTCAAGTTGAGCTTCTTGGGCGCCCAACCCAGCTGCTGCTTGCCGCCGTCAAAGACAACAAAGGCAGCCTTGAGAGCGACGTCACCGAAAATGGAAAACCCAATGCCCGAATCCGACTGAAGGCCTCCGTAACACGTCCTGCCGCTCGAGGTGACCGGGGCGTACTTAATGTACTCGCCTGGGACGGTAATCAGGATGTTTGCGTCGTTGACGCCAAACGAGAAGCCAGGGGCGGCACTGCTGCACGGAAGTGTGTACCCGCCCTGAGAGTTGTCGTACTTGGCACCGCTCACCACATTGTAGTATGCCTCAACCAGGGAGCTGGGCAGAAGAAACAGGGACGTACCCGTGTCCGCAATGCCCGTAACCTTGGTGGGCGTGAAGTTGCCCGATCCGATCGTGTATCCCGGGGATGTCCAGGACCAGAAGCCACCGCTGCTGTCGACGGGGGCGTACGTGATGCTTCCCGTGTATGCATCCGAGTCGATGTAGCCAAAGTTGAAGTGGCCGGCTGGAAAGATTGGGTCAGAGTCCGCAGTCAAAACCTGTGCTGGGCCACTTACGAGCACCCGACTTGAGGTCGGCGGTGAAGAGAGGAGCGTCGAGAGTCGAGTTCGCATTGTCAAAGAACGTCTTTTGTGCGACGGGCTCGACCGTGTTGAGGAAGCTGAAGGCCAGCCCGAGAAGGCCGTCGTTGTTGGCGTCCGAGGTGAACTCGCTCGACACCTTCTTGGCCACCTCGACCGCCTGCGCAGAAATTGACAGCCCGCCGACTGACACGGTGTCGGTGTAGACATCGCCGCTAGAAGAGCTACCGTCGCCGTATGAGATCTGCCAAGTGTAACCCTGAAGCGACTGGGCCGTCGAGCTCTTGTTCGGGTTGTACAAGGTCTGACCGTCAACGTCGCTCTTGGCGGTCTCGGAGCTGAAGACCCAGAGATCGCTGGAGCCAGTGTCGAAGTCGAGATGGAGGACCTGCGCGGGGGTGCCGATAGAGACGGGGGTCAAGTACTCGACGTCGTTACTCTCCGGGGTTGTCTCGGCGCTGCCGGTGGCCCGCTTGTGTGCTCCGCTTCGGATCCGCGTGACGGCGGCCCTCAGGTCGGGCGGGAGAGTGACGCCATACTTGTTGTAGATCCTCGCAAGCTGAATGGGACCATTGTGGACAAAGTTGGTGTTGCGCACCTGCTTCAGGGATGCGGTGCCCGAGCGGCTTCCCTTAGTGCCGGGGAGCGGCCCAGCCAAGGCCTCAGCCATGAAGCCGGCCGCAAGAAGAGCGGACTCGAGCCGCATGATTTCAGCAAGTCGTCTTGGGCGAGGAGATGAAACAGAAGCGAGTGGAAATGTGGACGAGGGATGTGATTAAACGAAAGTGGTGAAACTAACGAGCGTCGGTAGCCCGAAAAGTTGGCAGTTGACAAAGACCGTGGTAATCACAATCAGTCTGCCTGAGGATTATGGGGACTTTTGGAGAATTCTGATCCCACTGCGGCCGGTGCGTTTTGAACTGTGTGGAAGCCTGAAGCGCAGGTGTGGAACTTTTGCGTGGTGCAAAAACATGGGAAAGAGTCGCGCAAGGCAGCAGAACTCGCGTCATTGTCTTGGAGCACCGGCAGAGGCAAGAACAGAGCAAGCTTTTTGGAAGGAACAGGACTCGGGTGAGCCAAGTCTGTCAGGTGGCCGCATGAGTTGGCGTCGTCGTGCCTGCCACCCGCATATCCACATCTGTTTGCGTGGATGGGGGGGTGCAAGGGCGGCCACTCGTCCGCCCTGGACAAGTCATGGAACTCTCGGTCACGGCTTCGTACTGAGTTGAGGAACCTTTGGCCTGGAGTTTTGAATCTATCTCAGGTCGGAGCTGATGGCGGGACACGAACAATGAGGGTTGGAAGACGGTGTTTGTTTACGTGGATCCACGGCCGGTGGCCGCCTTGGCCGCCCGGCAGCTTGTTGTTGACTGACCCAACCTGTGGTGGAGTCCAATTCACCGGCGTTGACTGATTGTTCAATTGTGGGAAACCAACGCATTGAGCTAATTTGAGCAGGTCAGATGATATTTATCAAACAACCAAGATATGACTCGTGGGATGGCCGTTTCCTTTGCTGTGTGATGTGACCCGAAACCTTGAAGCAGTACACCGAAAACTCTCTCGTTGCAACCAAAGTTCCATGTATTTCCGTAGTTACCTAGAGGTAGACTTCAGTTTCGGAACTTCAAAACTTATCAACCAATGGTTCTGTGAGTTTCTGCCGTTCTTTGCTATGTTCTAGCTGCCATCCATCCTTACTTGGAGGATGCCAGCAACCAAGATTCCAACCCAAGTTACGGCACCGAGTCTGATTTCCGAGTCTTTCTTCCTCTGATTTCCTTCCTCTGCGAGCCGCGTCATTCACACAAACATCTCCACTCGGTGTTGCGGTTTCGGAGACTGGTGGTCCGATGGATTCCAAACGGCAGTCGGGCTGGGAGGTGGAGCGACGTCGACCAGCAACCTGTAACTTCCGAATCCGGCAATTGGATCAAAACAGCCTCGCCCCACCCCAGACCCGAGACGAAGGACGGGGCTCGTGCTCCTCCCCGTGCTCCTCCACCGCTCGAGCATCACACGACTTGTCAATATTAGGGCGCCAAGAATCCTTCTCAACCTCGGCATGCAATCACGCTCCTGTGGCAAAAAGGGTAAAAAAAAACGGTCTTGTTCTCGCAAGGGGACGAATGCGTCAACTCCAACGGGGCGGCGGCCCAGGATGGAGGAATCGATCATGTTAGCGCGGGAGTGGTCCGGCGCTAGCGTGGGTAGCGTCTCGGGATGGGATTTGGCGAGGGCGCTGGTGCAGGAATGGCAGGAGACAAGCTTTTGTGGCTTGGCGGCACTTGTCCGGTATTGGCGTGGTGGGAATCGCAGAATCCACCATGGGCAACCCCAGGATTCCGGTCAGAGAAAAGAGCTGCATGGACGCTATGGGCTGGGCCGGGCGTCAGCATTGATATCTGCGGCCTCCGAAGAATCTTGAAGCACGGAATATCCAGGGCCACCACGGGATCCCCCGTGACTGTTGCGATGATGATAAGTGATTTATTCTTGCGCTTTTCGGCATGTCTGATAACACGCAGGATGTCAGAAACGGACGGGGATGGGCCGTGTGATTGGTCCCGACGACCACCGTTTGCCCCCTTGCCTGGAATGGCAGGTGGTTTTGGTTTGTCGGGAATGCGGGCAGCTCACACGACAAGTCGTCGACCCAGGGACGAACAACGGCGGGGAGAGTCGGTTGGACACGCGTTCGTTCCAATAGTTCGGGTTGCCCCAGTCGAGCAGCCGGGAGGGGAAAGCTGGAGGGGAGGGATGGGGCGGTCGGGCAGGAGATGGTGTGAGTCTTGAGATAGGCGATAGCTTCTCGGAGCACGCAGCAGACCTGCACGAACGTAGATGGAATAATATCCCCGATGATCATGCCCCCACGCATTACTCATGGCCATTGCAGCCCGCGGGACGGTCTGAGACATGTCAAGCCGTGTCCAGATCGCGGAGGGGACGCCGGGACACGATGCATGGCATGCCGCACAACATCGCGGCCACCCCCTGCGGGGATCGCATATAGCAGCGACCTGGATATCAAAAGATGGGGGGCACACCCGGGCCATCTGTCGGTCCGCTGCTGACAGCCCGCGAGCCTGCAGGATGGTGTTTCTGGGAGACTATCGACTGGCGGGTGCCAATGGTTGCACTTCACATGGCAGGCGGGTCGAGACCTGCCTGTTTGATGGGAGGGGACGGATTTCACGGTCGATAGATGGAATGGCCTGCATCGTCGTGGGCCGGTCTAGCCGGTCGAAAGTCCCCTTGGAGAGAGTGGCAGTCAAGACAGCCATGGGAGACGGGGAGCGGGCCCAGAACCCCGGTTGCATTTGCCATGCCAGTGGGTGTTGCTGCAATCGGCAGCTCAATCACACGGCAACCCCGCCGGCTGCCACATGGTGATTGCGTGATAACAGGCAGATGGCATATGGCTGGTCGCGCAGGGCTGGACACTGGCTGGAGCCCAAACCAAACGAGCACGGGGTAAACCGTGGACAGACGTCATGACGGCATTTGCGCCCTTCTGCAAAGTGGTTTTGGATTTGCTCGCAAATATTGTCGGGAGAAGAAGGGGCTGGTGCAGATCCGTCCAGATGGCGAGTTTGTTCCGCAGATGCACGCATGCAGCAGAGCAGCAGTCCGTTCCCGACCACGAGCCGTGGCCGAGCTGGCTCGATGGCTGGACGGGCAGACTCGCGCCTCTGGAATTGCAGCGCTACCTAGGAGGATCTCCCCATGTGGCTGTTTCACCCCGACCGGGGACGGCCAAGCTCATGCGAGCTCGCCAAACCGCCTGCTGTTCCCGGCAAGGGCAGCGCTGCAGGCCGGAGCCGTCAACCTGCCTTGTTTGACAGCAGTCGCGCGCGACGGGCCAATCAGCGGCCGCGCATGGCCTGACCGCCGACGGTCGCTGGGCGCGCGACGCACTGTCCAGAGACAGCAGGGACTTGCGATTGCTCTGCCGATCCCGCCGCCTCTCAGCCACCGGGGAGATTGAGCGCACGGGACTGTGCATGGAGTTTGCCGCGCTCGTCTTCTCTGGCGGGGAGCAGACGTTTGCGAGGGAGGAGGGCCGCTCGCAGGTCAAACACGGCTCCCTGGGAGGCGCCCACGACTCTGGGCCGGTTCATGCACTGTGCGAGAAAGCCAAGGCGCGTCGAGGGCGTTCGGCGATGGCAATGGGCTAGCTATCGGCCAAGCACCCGGGGGGAAGGCTAAAATAGCCCATGCATATTCACTTGCCAGATCGGCATCCCTCGATACGCCGGCTGCTCGCAGCATCGCGCGGGAGTCGTCGACTGCGGTGGTAGTGGTGGCCGGCAGCCGACCCCAATTTCTCCCTGTTAAAACGGTGGCTATCGAGCTGCATCGACCTGCCTAATCGGGGGCCTGCCCTCCTTGTTCCGGCGAATCATTGGGCGGGTGCCCGCGCGGGCCGTCCAGGTGCCTGCCAATCGGCGGCAGGGCCAGGCAGGTTCAAGCAGGCCCAGGGCTGGGCGGGTCTCCCCCCCGCACTTCAATTCGACACCCACTTTGCGTGCCAGAGGGGCCTAGAGCACGTTGTTTCCCGGCAGAGGCACCGACCGCCACCGTCTTGCATCCCATCTTGCCCGAGCTCTTATCACGGGGGCATGCTGGAACGAGCAGGCACAACAAGGATGGCAGGCGGGCAGCAAACCAGCAAGGCAGGCACGCGGTCGGGCCCAGCAAAAACA
>FTEL01002840.1_pt1 | contig 31025 bp, 25 predicted proteins | sample 1658911 | NCBI WGS metagenome assembly FTEL01 (sample SAMEA3914869, study PRJEB12502) | metagenome | biome: forest; material: soil | place: USA | collected 2012-03-12 | depth 0.1 m
ATCTACATCCTCCCCGCGTCCCATCAGAACAAGACCCTCGACAAGATCGGCCGCACCACCCGGCCCCTCGCGGAGCGCTACGACGAATACAAAAAGTGCGACCCCCTCTTCGACCTCGGCGCCGTCACCGAGATCCCCCTCCCGGCGCACCTCGCCACGGTCGAACGCTTCGCCCACGCGGAGCTCGCGGCCCGGGCGTTTGCGTTCGACTGCTCGTGCAAATCGACGCACTACGAGTACTTTGAGGTGGACAAGGCGACGGCCGAGAGGGTGGTACCGCGGTGGGCGCGGCTGGCCTGGCAGCAGCCATGGGCGGCGCCAGCCGACGGGGGAAGAAGGCGGAGCTGATGAGCGCGTGGCGATGTTGGTTAGAGGAGTGCAGGGCGGAGTGGGCGCGGACGGAGAGGGGCGCTGGGGAGGTGACGGACGGGGGGTGGGAGGCGTGGTGGGACTTCTTCGCAGAGCCGCCGTGGGATGCGGTGCTGTGGTATAATAGGACGGGGGTTGGGACGTGGTTCCGGCAGTGGTAGATGTACGTGTTAGCATATGTGGTGGTGAGGTTGCTGTGGGGAAACTGGGACTGGTCGGCGAGAGTAGTGAATCTGATTGTGTGTCTGGTTGTTCAGTGGGTAGTCCTGGCTGTTCAGTTGATGTTCGGGGTACGGTTTATGGGGGACAGGAGGTTGCTGCGCTGGCTGGGGGATTGCTTGTGGGAGGCTGTGCTCGTGTCGGTCATGAGAAGTGGCCGGAGGGCGGTGATAAAGGAGTTAGTACACCGCCGCGGAATGCTGTCCAGAACACTGTTGATACTGACGTTTAGAATGGGATCGAGGAGGATGATGGGCTCAGGTGATGACAGGGAGTAGCAACCCCCAGAGCCGAAAACAAGAAGGGCAGGATAAAAAATAGGGGCAGCCCTTGGGACAATAGATCAGGCACACACAGCCTTATTCATTCCTACGGTACATTTTCAAGCAGACGGAAATCAAACAAATCGTGGAAACTGAGGTGAAGGTGATTATGGATGACCCGAGACAGCTGTAATCTGGTCATTAGGCGTATTGTGGACCATAGGCGTCGAAATGGAGCGGCTAATAACTAACCAGGGCTCCTGAGCCCCTGGATTCAGCCCTTCATCCCCTTCTTCACGCCCTCGGGGACCTGCCAGCTCAGTTGCCCGCCTCGCTGGCCCCGACATCGCAGGATAATCTAGTACTAGCACCAATCATAGCCTTCCAGACACACAACCGTCTTCGAAGCGGTAGTGACATGGAAGTGTCCCTTACCAGACGCCTTCCATTCTCCAGCCTCTTACCCTTGGCCGCAATCTGGGCCCGCCTCGTCTCCAGACTCCTCGCGATCTCCCTCACTCTCAACAAGTCCCCCTGTGCTATCCCGGCCGTGAATCCAACTTCATCTTCCTCCGCCCCCACCACCATCTATCTGCCTTGGGGGGGTGGTTGGGGGCTGGGGGTAGACTTGCATGTGCCGGTAATTCGGGGTCGTTCCCCTGGACTTGACCAAATGCTCCGTAACGGTGTCAGCATCCTCGAAGATCACGGATTCCCGACCTAGGTCAGGGTTGGTCGGCATGGCTGGGGAGAAGGAGCATGGAATCAGTACTCTGTCCGCCAGCCAGCCCAGGCCTCATGGAAGCGGGCGACTCACAGTGGAGCTGCTGAACAGGATAGTTATTTTCATGTTCGGCCAGATATTAGTTGCTGCCCCCGTCGAGCGTGGATCGTGGCGTGCCTGCCCGTTGACATCGGGGTGTCCGGGCATTCGGGGCTGGTGTCCATGGTGATCAGGGTACTTGCGATATCTCCCCAAGGATTCTCATATTAGAATCCCGTTCCCTCCTAATAGGAGCAGGGAAGGGCGGAATATTAACCGGGGTCGTGCGTTGTCCAAGGAACTCACCAAGGGCCCTGTTTCACATGGTGTGCGTCCTTTTTTAGCACCAGGAGAGTGCCGGTTTGCATGCTGTAGGCCCCCGCGGATGGAATTGGACATGGGAACAGGAAAGGTGCCCCTTTCCCCAGCCCGGTCCCTCCCAGAGGAATATTAACGAGTCGCGGCTATAGTGCCTTATATTGACACCTTGCTTGGGGTCCACTAAAATTTCCGAGTTGTTGTCGCACTCGGCCTATACGGGCCGCGGTTGTTAAGGATCATAGTTCAATATCAGCGGGCCGTCGTCTAACCACTGTCGAGTAATTTTTCCGAGGGTTGGTTGATAACTGTCAGGCTCGGCCAACACTATTAGAATCACCGAGCCCTTTTGATATCCAAGGATAAGTGTCTCTCGCATCAGCTCCCGTCCAATACAAGATGTATTCTATCATCATTGCCTTCTTCACGCTCTTCGCCCGGCTGGGCTTGGGTGCGCCAGGCGCACTAGCTACTACACCCCGAAACCTCCGCGTTATTGGTGCTTCCGTTCTTGGTTCCGGGTGCCCCCCAGGAACTGCAGAGGTCAAGGCGGATGCTTCCAACACCGTCTTTGACATTCGACTGTCGGAATATGTTGTGCAAAGCGGCCCCAATGTCGCCGCGGCAGACTGGCGCAAGAATTGCAAGCTGACTCTGAATCTTGAATATGACTCGGGTTTCCAGTATGTTTTTGTCTGGTTCATTTCCCATGTTATTTACACATGTTGATGCTGACCACCCCCCTTCAGATTCGCTACCCTCGCGGCGGACATGTCGGGCTACGCCAATATTCCATCTGGCGCCAAGGGTTATTGTTCCAACACCATTGACTTCACTGGTAGCTCCAGAGAAGCGAAGTACGACATTAGTCTGGACGGCGTGCGAGACGGCCCGTTTTCGCTTTCGGCCGACCCGGATTTGGTCTTGTGGTCGCCCTGTGGCGGATCTACTGCTATCATGAACATGAACACACAGTGTTCGGTATCACCGCCCGAGAAGTCAGCACTCATCGCGGTGAGTTGTGTCCTCTCTTTGTCCATGAAGCGATGCTGATCCTGATGCACACCACTCTAGGTTGACCGAATTACGAGCAGGCTTACAGTGCGGGTGGCAATCCAATGGAGGACCTGTTAACTCGGGTCGACAATCACGAGGGGGGCTGGCTATTGGGGGGAACTGTATAGGTGAACTCGGCCTGGGAATTCGTGGAGACGGAGCAGTTAGTGTAGTTACAATCCGCGATACTAGTGCCTTGTTCTCCGTCAGAATAGTTCCCATTAACGCTGTAGATTTCTGTGGGCTGCGATGTACTACTGCGTTGTGTCTTTTCGCCCGGCTACCAGAGTCGTTGGCGGGACACCTGGTTCACGGTGGCATCCTGTGTTTACCTCGGTTGTCCCTTCAGGAAAGCCGTCCCCCCGTCGGACAAGATTGACGGGGCAACCTCATTCGCGGCAATCCAAATTCGGCAACCTGGCAACATCGGCGCCTTGGTTAGACTTGACACGGGAGCTTACAGTCCGGGGATGCTTCGGCTTGGTCGCATCCAAGGGGCAACTCGGGGTGGCGACGGGGAGCGATCGCCAACAAATGCAGTTTCGGTCCGTCGAAGAGAACTTTGCCATGATCGAAATGGAACGCACCGAGGAGACGGATTCGTTTTGTTCCCGTGACAGAAAGGCAGCCTCGAGTAGAGACCATCGCTTTCGTTTGGACTAAGACAAGTTGGCAGTAGAGAGCGACGTGATTATGTAGCAAGCAAACGACCACTATTATCGACTGCTGCTCCGAATCAAAACCGAGAACCACTGGCGAGTTGTCGACCCTAGCGCTGCGCTGACCGCAGCGATCTGAATGTCTCCCTCGACAGCCAGTTGTCAACATGGAGGAGTCCGGGCCGGAGATGGCACCCTCGACCGCCAGGATTTACACCATAGACGAAATGCTCGGGCGATGGCCAGACAAGCTTCGGCGACCCGGCGGAAATGTTTCGACCGCGAGTTTGTCAAGCCATACCGGCATTTACTACCTCGCCCACATTTTGAACACACACCTAAAGAAGAATGTCGCCCTTGCTCTCTCCATCGATACGACGGCGATGATCAACGTCCCCGAGCTCGCATGCCTGCCATGCGCGGCCCGCCAGGCGAGCAATGTACCCAGAGAGCCCACTGGGATGGACAGTGAAGACGAGGAGACTTCTCCAGATCGCTACCTCATCAATCTAGCACCTCACCTCGCAGAGCAGGATGGCCCATTGCAAATCGGTTTCTAGGGTGGCACAGGCTCTGCTTGAGGTCTGGCCTTCTTTTCTTCTTTCCCTAACCTATTTTTGCCTTTTCGTTCTTTCTTGTTCTCGTATCCCTCTCTTCTTCGCTACTACCGCAACTGTCCTCTTGTCAAATAGGTGCTCAGTTTCTTCGAACTCTATCTCATGTGATGTGCAGTCCAAGACTATCGTCACAAATGAACCTTGCTGCGACAGAAACATGACGACTTGATCAAAACGTCCGCTCCCGCGACAGCCAGCTGCAGCTGTGGCCAAACCACTCGTGCCTCTGCCTCCCGCCCGAGGCGCAGCAAGCACTCATGGAAGCCGTGAAGCGCCCACACATTGTTTCTGTGCTGCTGTGCTCGCGGCAGCGTGTCATCGAGTCCAAGGTCTGCCGCATAGACAACCAACGCCTCGCTTGCGCGGCCCTGTTCGAGGAGCAATGCGCCGTAGGCATGGCGGGTAGGCTGCATCCAACCCCACGGCTCGTCGTACGGAAGCGAGTCGTCCAGCTCGATGGCACGCAGAAGATGCCCAAAACCCAGTTCCGTGTTACCCCGGCGATACTCCAGCTCTCCGTCGAGCATCGCCGCCGCGATTGCCAGAATGTCCTGGCATGTATTGTTGAAGATGGTGCGAGACTTGGGCACAACCTTGACAGCCTCCTGGAAACGACGGCGAGCCTCGTCGGCCTCGGCGATCCTTCCCGTATTGGCCAACGCCACGCCCTTGGCGTAGTGGATCATGGCAGCTGTCGCGCAGTAGAGCTCCGCGTCGTCCGGCAATTCAAGGTTGATGATGTCGTGCCAGCGGCCGAAGCGGACGAGGATGTGCGGACGCATCGACAGGAACCCTTCTAGCCAGTCGGCCATGGGCGGAGACGTGACCCGAAGCAAGGCCTCGGGCAGCGTCTTTTCGAGCTGGGCGGCCGTGTCGAGGGCGGCGGCGGATTGACCAGCAAACATTGCGGCGTAGATGAGGAAGTGGTAACTGTGGCATCGATACAGGCTGTAGAAATTCAGGGCCCCGTCCCGGTCAAAGAACTTGGTGTCGGCCCTGATGGCGGCGGCGTTGGCGGTGACTGCGCGCCTGTAGTCTCCGCAGAGAATGTCAATGTGAGACGGCATGTGTTCGAGATGACCGGCATCGGGCACGATCCCCCGCAGGCTGTCGGCAGCCTCTAGGGCCTGCTCGGGGACGCCAGACATCTCCATCAGGTGGATGTACAGGTGCAACATGCCTGGATGACGCGGGTGCTTGGACAATGCCTTGTCCAGTGCGGCTTTCGCGTCCAGGGTCCTCGCCCCCTTGGCCGGCTCGCCGGTCCGGATGTCCCACAGCTGCCATGGCGTCAGATTCATGAGCGCATCCACATGCATCGCCGTGACATTCGGGTCATCTGGGTACCGCTCATACACCTGCTCCATGGCTGCAGCATACGTGTGATTGAGGGTATAGCCCTCTGAGGGAGTCAGCTGCGCCTGGGGGTAACGCTGAGAGAGGGCGTCGATGAGAGCCCGCTCGGTGGGAGATGCCGTGGCCGCGCTTTCGCCAGCGTGTATCATGGCACGGTAGGCCCGTTGGACGTTGCGTTCGAGCTCGAGCTCGTCAAACACTCCCCATGGCTTGTTGTAGTTCGGGCCCAGGGCGTAGGCGATCCCCCAATGGGCCATGGCGCATCTTGGGTCCTGAGTCACGGCTCGCTCAAAGCACTTGACCGCCTCTTCGTGGTTGAAGCCAAAGCACCAGACGAGGCCGCGATTGAACCATGTTTGAGCCTGTGGGCTTGTGGTGGTGACGGGCATGTGGAAGTCCCCGAGATCGTAGTAGGCGTCTCCGGCAGGGGTCGGAGGTTCGGGAGGATCGTCGCCGACAGTGCGAGGGGCCATGTTGGCGGGTCGAAGGAGGTGGGTTTGCGTGGGGGGTTTGGGCGGTGCAGTTTCCCGATCTGCAGTGGTGTCGGCGATGGAAGAGGTGGGAGGGCCAGAGATCTGAGTGGCGGAATCGATTGTGGGCGCGAATTGGTTTCCAGGAATGTCGATCTCGTCAGAGAATGCGGGCTGCGGGCTATTCGATGATGGCGCAATCCAACCATGAGAGAACAAAAGAAGAAGACAAATCGTGTCCAGCTTGGGAAGAACTCCCGACTTGGCAACCAACGTCACTCGTCACATGGGCGCTGCGAGAGATCCTGGGGCAGCTGGCAGGAGGCCCAAGTGCGGGGTTGACGTTGACGTCTCCACCCAGTCCTCGTGAGATGCAGACCAATAAACAACCAGGCAACCTGCATGCTGACTGGGAGTATCTGAACACAGCTCCCCGTTTCGTCGAACCAGAATCGTCCTCTGCTCGCCGCTCCACGCTCGTGCAGCAGCCCCGACGCCCGACAGGCGCGTCGCCGAGTGATCGACGTTGCGTTCCGTCGTCCCTCGACGGCGTGCTCCGACAAGAGGATCCCACGGGGTGTACTGGCCATGGCAGGGCAGGACCGGCAGGTCGCGCGTCTTGGAGGTGTCATCGTCGAATCTTTTGTCCACATGGCCTCGGTCACCATTGCTCCAAAGGGCAGGTTGTGATGCTGCTGCTGGCTGGGCTCCGGAGCTCGGCGGCATAGTTCGGTGTCTGGATCAGGTCGAGATCATAGACAGCTCAGAGGAGGGGTGGTGGAGTTGTTGAGAATCAAGACATGCAGGATATATGTTTCGAGGAGCTCCTTGCCGTGTCTCTGGGGTTTCCCTCTCGGTCTCGGACACCATCTCTCCAGGTTTATCTTGCTCAAAATGAAGTTCCTTGCCACTGCCCTTTGCCTTGCCGCGTCTGCGTTGGCCCTGCCTGCTCCCACCGAGGTCGTCACAGAGCTTGTCCAGCGGCAAACCGCCAACCAGATCACAGACCAGTATCTCTTTAGCATCACTCTGCCTGCCTTCACTGTACACCGCAATGCCCGTGACCCGGCCACCTTGATCTGGGACTCGGACGGCTGCACCTCGTCTCCTGACAACCCGTTCGGCTTCCCCTTCACTCCGGCTTGCCATCGCCACGACTTTGGCTACCGCAACTACAAAAACCAAAACAGATTCACGGACGCAGGCAAGGCGAGTATTGACAGCAACTTCAAGACCGAGTAAGTCCCGATCGAGTACGCGAGCCCTGCCGACGCAACTGACAACGGCGATCAGCTTGTACTATCAGTGCCGCAACGTTGGCGCTAAGGGTGTGTGTGAAGCACTCGCAGACGTGTACTATGCTGCCGTGCGAGCGTTCGGTGGTAGCACTCAAGGAAAACGGGACGACGACCTTGTGAAGGAGTATCAGGACAAGGTGGCCATCTACAACAAGCTTGTTGCCGAAGCCCAGGCTGCAGGCATTCTGTGGCGACTCGACTAAGGGGCGTCGTGGTCTCTGAACTCCGTAATCCGTACATAGCGAACCAAATGCCTTCCCAAAACGACCCACCCTCCCCTTGCTTGCCCAAGCATCCATTTACCAATCCACAAAGTAGTCAATCCCATCCATGATAGCACTCGCTGCAACGGCCGCATGATCCTGCCCGGGATATTCCTTGAGGACCACGTCTCGGACTTTTCCGCTCGCCTTGACACGGTCAAACAAGTCGTGGCAATGTTCCGTCATCCCCAAGGACCGAAAGTAGTTCTTCCTTGTCTGGAACGCGGTTTCATTCTCGGCACGGCGGCGGGCGGGAAACTCTTCGACGCTGCCATAAGTGATCATGAGGGCCGGGAGCGTCGAGGGGGCGTTGCATCCAGTCGACGTGCAATACGCCGAGCTGGCCAGACTGCCGGTCCCAAGTCGAAGCACAACTTCGTCGAGAATCGCGTTGCTCTGGACTTCGAGCGCGGGGCTCGCCGCGAGGTAGGTGTCAAACATGTGTGGCCGAGAAATGAGCGCGTAGGTGGTCAAGAGGCCCCCAAACGAATGTCCAAACAGAGCGTCACGGGAAAAGTCCACATTGGGAAACACAACACTGTGAAGCCATGGACGAAGCGAGTGGTCAATGAAATCTAGAAACGCATCTGCGCCCGATGGAGATCCTTGGCTTCCCGGGAATGGAGGTTTGTAGTCAATGAACCGGTTGACCATGTCGTAGACCGCGTCAGTCAGCGGATATCCGATGCTCACGACGACGCTGTCTGGCTGGCCAAAGGAGACAGGCTTCCGCCGCTTGAACCCCTCTGCCGCGGTCATGCCCATCGCATTCCCATCCAGAACGTATCTGCTCTCGCTGTTAGGTTCAACGTTTCGTCGGCTCAGGGAGGAAAAAAGGGGCTCTTGCAGTGTGAGAGCTGATCGATTCGAGACCGCCCTGGATTCCCATTCAAACGGCCACGACACTAGGATCTGATACCCCGTCTCGTTCCCCATCTTGGTCGCGTTCCACATTGCAGTATTCGGAAAGACAGTTGCCGGAAAAGGCGGCAACGGAGTGAAACCCCATTCTCCGATTCTGGCGAGGTCCATGACGTGCCGAATATCAGTTGAGCGTGCAGTGGCCAGACATTCGCATGTTCAAGATATTCGAGGCCGCACCAGGCTATTTCTCTGGAACCCTTGAGCGGGGTAGCCATGGCTAGTGAGAACAAGCCGCTTGTCTTCCTGCAGGCTAATTAATGCCGATCACCCAAGACGGGTCGGTCCGACCCGAGTCTCGGCTCTTCACGATATGCTTTATCCAGAAACTTGCCCCTCGCCGTAACTAACAACGACTCAGGAGGATGGGAATCCCGCTTTTGTCGAGATATCCGCCACAACGTCCAGGTACTACTATATGGTCAGGCGTAGATCGAAAACCTTGAGAACGAAGGCGACGGACGAGTCTTCTTTAGATATTCCACCTGACCTTAAAGTAATAGCGACGGACGAGGCCTCATATCTTCCACTTGACCTTAAATTAATAATAATTTCGTCTCCGAATGCCCATTCCAGGTCACAACTACCCCTTCAGGCCAGGAATTCGCTCTCCTCTATCTTGAGACAAACCTACTATTTATCCTCCTGATTCGCCAAGAAAACAACTCAGAGAACTAACTCCACTTGCTCTGCTCGGGGCGCTATAAGTCGACCGAGTTATTATAGTGTCAAGCACGCTGTACGACAAGTCAGTAGGAGTAGCAACCAACAGGAGAAGTGACATCCCGTTGTCCTCGTTAGTGCCAAGCATATTTGCATCTCCGGTCCAGCCCCGGTGCCCGTTCTTGGCGCGGGAGCATGGCTGTGAGTGGTGGATTGAGGGCGTGGGGGTCTACTAAAGCGGGCCTTCGTTATTGTCCCGACTGCCCCCCTCGATCTTGCTTCTTCTGAAGAGACGTTTGCTGGCCGCTGGGGAATAGTTGTTCTTACGTTAACTTTCGGCTCTTTTCCAAAGTGCTCCACGCCACTGGTGTTCGAGCGTCCTATCGAGTTGTCCTGATGCATAACTAATACGTCACCCTCCGTAAGCTCGTGGCGAGCATGGCAGTGCTTTATAGGTAGAAAAGGTTCACAGTGACAACCCAAATTTTGGCCACGGTGGCAGCAACCCGGAAATAGAAAGCCAAGTGCAATAAATGATACATCCGTGAGACGGGCTACAGTTCTGCAAAGTCAAAATTTCCTCATCGCGTGTTGATACTCAACTGAGGCAACACATTAACAACACGGAAACCCAACTCTTCTCCGAGCACTGCTATCCCCCCCCCCTCTTTCATCCATCGTCTCCAAGCAGCGCTGCTCTCAAAACCCTAGCCAGCATCCATGCTACCTCCCAACCCCTAACCGCCCCCCAACGAGCAGAAGCCCCAACCCCTCACGGCAGGCACTGCGAGTACCACTGGTTGGAGGCCTTGCAGGTCGAGCCCGAGGCGCAGCAGGTCGCGCCCGTCCAGCCCTGGCCACCGCATTGGCCCCAGACGGCCGAGCAAGAGGACGAGCCGCCGCCGGTGCCGGTGCCGGTGCCGGTGCCGGTGCCAGTGCCGCCGCTCGAGGACCCGGAGCCGCCGTTGGAGACGGTCTGCGAAGCCGAGCCGCTGCCGCTCCAGCTCTCGACCGCAACGACCTGCAGGTTCTGGCTGCCGAGGTTCATGCCGAGCTTGGACCAGGCATCAAAGTGGTTCTGGACCGTGATGGTGCCGCTGGTGCGGGGCGAGTTGCGGATGGAGATGTACTGCCAGAAAGTGTACAGCCCGGAGCCGGCGATGGCGGGTTGGTTGACCTGCTGGTGCTTCCAGATCGTGTACGTGCCGCCGTCGCTAGTGACGGTACCCATGTTGGTGCCGCCGACCTGCGGAGATATCAGTCATCCTGTCCTTGCCAGAGCAGTCCGGTTCTCACTTACGGTAATGCCGTTGTTCACCTCCATGATGTAGTACTCGACGAGCGGGTTGGTGCTCCATCCGTAGACACCGAGGCTGCCCAAGCCGCTGTTGACGGTATAGCTGCCCGTGTGTGTGATGGGCCTGCATGATTGTTAGCAGAGTGTTTTGTCCAGCGTTAGGAAGGGTCCGAACATACTGGTTGGAGCCAGGGTTCCAGCCAACGCCAACGACAAAGTCCTGCTGGACATTGTAGTTGAGCGTGAAGCCGGTGCCCGTCGGGCTGAAGTTGACGGTACCGCCGGTCTTGTAGTTCTGGGTGTAAGACGGGTTGGAACGAGCAGTGATGTTTCCAATCCGGCGGGCGATGGGGTGGTCCGGATGGAGGACAAAATCGGCCGCACCACGCTTCTCAACCGTCGGGGCCGCGAGGGTGGCAGCGACGGCAGAAAGGCCGACCAGGAGGGTCGAGACGCCAACCATTGTAACAGAGATCTTGAGAGAAGGTGCTCGGCTCGGGGTTGAGAGACTAGAGACTGTACTGTTCGGCTTGACCAGAAGCGAAGCCCACAAACAAGTTGGTGATCGACCAGTTACTTATACCTCTCTGCTCTGTTTACACTCCGGTGATCCCCTGATCCCCTGTGCCCTCGCGCGGTTGTGTCCTTCCGAATGCCCCGCCAAATATCCCGTCTCGTGCCAAGTTGCTAGCCATCCGACCATCCGTCCCGAGTCAATGGTTGCCAAGCTAGACTACATTGACGCTGCGGAACGTCAAGCGCCTCCATCTGGGGTGCAGCGGATAATGTCTTGGCACTTAGCCTGATATACTGCAGCTCGACTCCCTCTCGTCCAAAATTTGCCAAAAGCGCCACTGAAACTGTAGCATTTGACTGCTCCCCGGAAACCAGGCTAGGAAATCCTCCGAAAACCGGGGTTGGAAACGTCGACAGCCGAGATCAGGCGCTTAGTTCCGAGCCATCCTCCCGCGTTGTTCAGGCGCCCCAATCCCCTCCACTTGGAGGCCATTCGGGGGAGCGGGGAATCTTGCTAAAAACAGAACATGGAAGCGTTAGGGAGCGACGATTCCGCCCAGCGGGTGGATTCTCACTGTACCTGAGACAGTCGTATTCCGAGCGTTGATGGTCGTTCTCCGCCGCAACACATTCCGATGTTCCGAGATCTCGTCCCTTCGAGTTCCGCTTGGCCGAGACTGCGGCTCAGTAGCGTGACTAGCACGGCCACAGGCCGCTCCCCATGGGTCGATGGAACGTGGCGTTGTTCCCCATGTCACGATCTGTCGAGTTTCTACTCGGCGACCCGGTTCCGGATGCTGCTCATGCCCACGATCCCTACTCCAGTCGTATCTGAGAGCCAACCTCAGTGCTAGATGCAAAGAGGTTACAAAGACGGCATCACCGTAGTCGAAAGGTGATTTGATTGTTTCCCACGATGGAGCTTGGAAAGACGGAACGTCGTCTTCCTCCTGCGTGCTCCTTATTTAAGCCCGGCCCTTCCGCAGGGGTCACACCAAAACGCCACTGACTGTCCAGCTCACGAGAGCGGCAATGATTCATGCAATTCTCTACATGCCAATAGTCGACAATGACAACAATATCACCAACGGCCTCCCGCTTCTCAAATCGTTAACCGCCTCACCTTCACAGGACCCCCGCGAGCAATAACGTCCGCGCCCCTCTTTTTGTGTGTGCTCCAATAGTCATCCAATGCATCAAGCACGTCATCAACGTTGTTGTACGGCTGCAGACCAGCCATAAACTCAACCTTTTCGGTGATGGCCGTCGTCGTGAACTTGGCCGCTGTGACGGCCTCGGCGCGCCAACGGGCTTCCATCGGGTCACGGAATGATGTTTCCACATACCCGAGGTCGAGCAAGGCAGTCACGTTGAAAGCCGCCATCATCTCGTGCTGTGAGCGTAGTCAGTCACTCGGCAGTCCGACACCCGCCCGCAGAGTCGAGCTTACATCTTCATGAACCAGGTTGTGACAGTGGAACATGTACACGCCGTCCCAAGGCGCGTAATGGGCTTCGACCTTAACCGTCTCCCCAGGGCCAAGCCAGACAACGTCCTTCAGCCCCTGTGACTCGTAGTTATACACCGGGCGAACACCTCCGGTACGCGATAGGACCTTGAAATCCACAAGATGGATGTGAATGGGATGGGTCCAACCCCCGCTGCTGTTCTCGAGCTCCCAGACCTCGACAGTCCCTCGCGGCACATTGGCCAGGACACGGTTGGCGCTGTTGGCAAACACGACGCCGTTGATCTGCCATTGGCTGTTGGACCGGTGGAACAAAAAGTGGTGGTCCACGGTGGTGCCAGCCGGAGGCGGCCAGGGGATAGTGGCCAACGACGATGGAACCGTGCTGGTGTCGGTCACCGGGGAACTGGAAACGACAAACCGCATGACCTTGTCTGTGTGGAGGAAGTCGTCGTTTTCACCAACGTCCTCGGTGTTTCTCAAGGTGATGTTCTGGCCGGCAAAGGGAGAAAAGTCAAAGACGATCTCGTAGCGTTCTGCCATTGAGATGTACAGCTCCGAGGTTGACGCTGGCGATTCAAGCAGCCCCGAGTCGGATGCGATGACTTGGAAGGGGATTTTGGCGGTGGACCCGGTTTGGCGTTGGAAGTAGAGCAGAAACGTCCGCGAGATGGATGCGTCCAAAAACCGAAGTCGGTACTTGCGCGGTTGCACATTAAAGTAGGGCCACGGCTGGCCGTTGACGTGGATGACATCCCCAAAGAGCGAGGTCTCCTCGGCAGCCGGGCTGAACAGCGTGCCGTCGTTCTTGTACTGCTTGGATGTTAGGATGAGCGGGATGTCAAACTGCCCGTAGCCTGATGGCAGGTTGAGGGCATCCTCGGCCGGGTCATGCAAGATGTAGCCTCCTGCCTGGCCTGCGCGTCATGGAACATTGGTCAGCTCAGGCCCCACAGGCTCGGTCAGTCTGCTTACCAAAATATGCGTTCTCTGCGGTCTGAGTCGGGCGTTAGCTTGATCTCCCAAATCTTGCTAGTGTTGTTCTTACGTGGTCGATCGCGTGATCATGATACCAGAGAAAACGGGCGCTCTGGCTGTTGGGATAGTAGTAGTCCTTGAACTCGCCGGGAGCGGTGGTGTCTTCTGCCCAGCCGTCCCAAGGAGCACGCTGCAGACAGATTAGCCGCTGCCCTTGTTCAAGGGACATCCACCGAGGAACAAAAATACCGAGTAGGAGCCATGCAGATGGACAGCGCTCGCCAACGTTGCGTTGTTGATGAAGCGCACAACCGTCTCACGTCCCTTTTCAACCAGGAACGTCGGACCGGGAGACATCCCGTCATACCCGACCAGCACGGCGTCGCCCTTGGTGGGATAGACCTTTTGGGTGAACTGGTTGATGTAGATCTGGTAGTAGTCGATGGGGTTGCCCGTCACCGGGTTCGTGATCGTCCTGGGTATCGTCAGTGATAGGCGAGGTCAGGCTGGCCATACGACTTACATGACTGGGGTCTTCACTGGGGGGATGGGGAGCGGGTATTGGTAGAGCCATGTGTACGCCGGGCTGTCCCAATCCTTCCTGGCCACCAGCTTGGGTGGTGCGTCAGGAACTGGGACCGCCAGGCCAAAGGCCGATGAGACGATGGAAAGAGGAAGAAGGGCGCGCTGTAGAATCCCCATGATGGCTGATGACCTTGGGAATGTCTTTGTGATGGGGGTTTACGGGATGCCGAGGAACTGGGAACCACGAGCTCAAATACACAGCGTTCTGAACGCAGTCCAGTCTGCCTACGGCATCGTCGATAAAAACTCTGCCTGGCAAGGTTAATCCCATCTGAGCGCTGATGTTTGCTGCCAGCATGTGCAGTCCGATCTCAAAGGTCTGTGTTGTGCGGCAGGGTAGGGGTAGTGTGTTTAGCGCCGTGACCCCTCCCTACTATCCTGCCCCCGGCCTCCCCACGGTAGGGTGTAGAGAGCCCATCTTCACATCCCGGTGACCCTATCCGCGTCGCGTTCCGCTCCTCGTGGTCTCCCGTCCTACGAGGAGCTGTCCCGTTCAAGGGAGATAGGGGTCCAAGCGACGGCTGCCGATGCCACTATTGATCATTCTGCAGAGCAACAGGGAGGTATACATGCATGGTGGCGAGCCGGTATGGCGATGGAGAGGGTGTCGAGCTTCCTGAAAGGCGGGCGCATGCCTCGACTCAGGCTAACCTCCGTGTGCTCTGCAGTCCCCGTTCTGCGAGTGTTCCCCCGAGTCCAAGCCCGATCCCAGGCCCGCCCAGCAACGGCAGCGAGCCAAGGCATGCACGAGAGCACATGCCTCGAGGCAATATTCCCTCGCCGCCGCCGAATCCTTGATTCTCATTGCGTGATATCTTCGAGAGCTTGAGTCATGATGGCGGCGGCATGTGAGGCAAGCCACAAACCAGGGAAGGAATCAGGTCGGGATACCAACAACGTATGAGATGACCCAGACAGCTGATTAGCTGCCATGTTTCTAACACATTCCTGGGTTAATCACAAACTAACCTTAACCCGATCCCGATCCCGATCACGATCAACCCACGCAGACCGTCGGACCCATGGCGACGGGCCCCTGGCCGCCCGCCTTTGCACCGCTCTGCTCGACCGTGCGGATTGGTGCTGTCATGAGGACGGACCGTGCTAAGGACATTCAGCTGGGCCAGGCTGCAGCACTCCTCGCCGCCGGAGATACTGTTTACTTCCTCTAATCCACATCAGCGCTGGGACTGCTCTCTAGCGCCGGCAGTCAGCATCCCCGACAAGGTTCTGCCATCGAGCGAGTGGGGAGCCGCGGGCCGTGACTACAGGGGCCGTCCCGCGTTGTGCCCCTCCATGCCGTCGACAAACTTGACCAGATGCAGTAGCATTGCCGCAGACCCATCGGCAAGGCCAACCTCCATGCATGGGATGCAGGACCATCACCGCCGCGGCATGCGCGCCAAAACTGATAGGCAGGCGGAACCGCAACATGCAGCGATGGCCGTGTAATCTTGCCTCTTCGGGTTGAGGAGGGTGGTTTGGCAACAAACAACGGAGAGGGCGTCATGTAGCCAAGAACAGCAGTGCAAGAAGACAAGCAATAGTTCTGGCAATAACTCCCTGTGCCCGTGATCCAGCTGCATCAAGCTTTGCGGCTGGCTAAGCTGAGAAGAGAACCACTGCACTTGGCATCAATCCCAAAAACGCGTGCCCTGAAACTCTATTCGCTCCCGATCCCAACCCAGCTGCCGTCTTGGCATGCCCCCCCTTCGCTTGTGTCTTACTGGGCGGGATCGTGGTTCGGTGCATGATAAACCCCGACGGAGGAACCAGCTGGAGGGAAGCGGATGCATGCCAGACCCTTAGTCATGTTGCGAACGCCTTGGCGGCGCCGAGAACGTGCACTGAGGGACATCGTGGCACCGCCAGCCAGCGGCATCGTGCGCGGCACGAGACGGCGCCGGCAGTTCCACATCCCGCAGAATACCCCACCGAGAGCGGCCATCCGCCGCTGCATGCCGAGATGATGAGGGGAATAATGGTGCAAAACCCCGGTCTAAACAAACCATCAGGCGTCAATCTGCTGCTCCTCGTCGCCCGGACCGTCCGGGTCATCGCTGTCGTCCTGGTTCAGCCACTCAGCGCTCTCGAGACCCTTGCTGTGGATCGCAAAGGAAGCCAGCCAGCCGGCGACGGTGATGCCGGCAAAGAGCCCCCACGCGAGCGCCTCCCCTTTCGGTCGCACGCGTGTCGACAGCGTAAAGAGGCTGCCCGAGAGGAAGGGCCCGACGCTACGGCCGGCCGCCGAGAGGGTCTGGGCGAGTCCATTGAGGGTGCCAAGAGTCTCGCGCGACGGAGCGGAGTTGGTGATCTGGGTCCTGATTAGTGGTTGCGGTTGAAGAAGCGGCCGGGCTCGCTAGCTCGGCACTCACCAAAAGCATGGCGCAGCTGAGCCCGCCAACCGCGCAGATATTCTTGAGCACAAGAGCCACCGCCAGCTCGCCATAGAGCCAGGCCCTCCCGGATCCCAGCCCAAATTCCGAGTCATTGTCGAGATAGCCAACCCAGGGCATGAGAGCCATGCTGAGGGCAATGCCAAGGAGCGAGGAGCGGTAGGTGCCCAGGTTGCCCAGCTGGGCCTTGAGCTTCTGGAACACAAAGAGCTGGAAAAGCATGGTTGCCAAGCCCGCCAACGAGAGGCTGACGCCGATGGCGCCGGGGCCGAGCCCGCGGCCTGTGGGCGGGGGTGAAGCGGCGAAGAGGGGGTACAACGAGTTGAAGGATATGTTGGCCAGCTGGAACACAAGATAGGTGCCCAACACGGCGAGCGTGTTGCGGTCCCCCAGCTGCTTCAAGGCCGAGGCCTGTTCCACCTCGCCTGCCTTGCCGTCGTCGTCCCCCATGTCCGGGCTGCCGAGCAACGCCTGGCGGTCGTCGTCAGACAACCCCGAGTCCTCATCGTGAGCGCTTCCCCCGCCCGGCGGGTGCCGAGACGTCGCCCTCGCTTTGCCTCGAGAAGTGTTGCTCGGCCCACCCCAGCGAACCCCGCACCAGCCCCGAGCCTTGTCGAACCATTCCAGACACAGCTGACCAGCGGATGTGGGGTTGGCGGAAGCACAGTCGAGTGTCTCTTCGAACCAGACAGCCAGCACCACGACGCTAGCGAGCAAGAGAGCCGCGTCGAGGATGTTGGGCGCGAGGAATGGGTATTTGGACCCGCCGCCCAGCCCCGCCAGCAAGCCGCCCAGTGCGGGTCCGGTGATGCTCCCTATGCTGTAGATGACGGGCAGCCAGGTGAAGGCGCTGCTCTGGTTCGTGCGGTCCGTGACCTCGCCCAGGCAGGTCGGCACGATGGCGGCGTTGCCGTTCAGCAGGCCCATGGCGACGTGGACCATGATCAGCTGCGCGTACGTGGTACAGAAGCCAAAGAAGACAAAGCAGACGGTGAGGAGGGAGGTTCCCAGCAGCATGGTGGGTTTGCGGCCGACGCGGTCCGACAGATAACCCCACAAGAGGTTCGTGGTCAGCTGGGCGAGGGCAAAAGCAGAGGCGAGTAACCCGACATAGACGCCTTCTTCGCCATCCGGGATCTCGTCAAACGACGCGACCATGGTTGGCAGGTATGGGCCGATCGAGTTCAGGGCCGTCTGCTCGGCGAGGGAGAGCAAGGCCAGCAGCCCGAGCTGGCTCCACGGCAGCGGGGTTGAGAGTTCGCTTCTCGAGCCCCCGTGCCTGGCGCTCAGCACGCTCCGTCGCCTGCGTTTCCTTCGCCGGCCCACATCATCGTCCGGGCTCTGCGGACTGTCGGGTTCGCTGTGTGGCCCGCTGTCGGGAGTATGGTTGTCCGAGGTCCCGTCATCATGGGCGGGGCGTCCTTCATCGGCCACGGCAGAGCCCTCTCGCTGTCGCCCAAACAGCTTCTGGTACCATGCGCGAGGCTTCCGCGGGGACCAGCCTGCACTGGACGGGGCGGCGGGCGGCGGGGTAGGGAAGGTGTGGTATTTGGCGGTCGACTGTCGGCGGGGGGTGCGGGGCGGGTCGGCCCCGACGGAGCGTCGTCGCGGTCGGCTGCTGCCCGGGGACGACTCGCCGTAGGGCGAGGGGAGCGGGAAGGGCTCGCCGGCGTGGAAGGACCCGGACGCACGGGAGCGGCGTGACTGGGAGAGCGACGGTCGGTGCGGGTTTGCTGGGTTGCTCGCGGCGGCGCTGGCTGCGACCAGGGCTGTGTGCACCATGGCGCAGAACCCGTCGCTTCGATCGGGGCGGCGCGCCTGTGTGATGTGCGCGCGGGAGGCGGGTGGCTGATGGGTTGAACCGGCGCAGCGATGGGCTCATCTGGAGTTGTTGCTGCTGCCCGCCATTGTTGCTGTCAGCTTTGGGTTGTCAGCTTCAGGTTGCTGCTGCTCGACGCGCGTCGGGAGGGGCAGCTGCAGGCGGGCGCTGACTTTGCACCTGCAAGCAGTGGGCGCTGCAGCAGGAGCTGGAGCCGCTGAAGTGATGTCATAGTTAGGACCCGCCAGCTGGTTGCGCTCGCGACACGGCCATCGCCCCGCGCCGATCTTGGCCATCGCGCCTGTGGGGAAACGAGCCTCAGCGAAGGAAGAGTCAAGGCGCAAATGCAATGAATGGCTTCCCTCGCAGGGGCTTGGGAAGACAAGAGGAAAGCAGACCCATATCTTCCAACACCCGCACGCCACAGATCGCGTCCCATGGCCGCCTCCCAGCATGTTCAGTTCAGGGCTTGGATCAACAACTGACGCTTATGCATCAAGCATAATCTCTGCATAAATGCGTCCAATTGTGCTACGTGCTCCTGATGAGATCCAAGAATAATGAAGAGCACCGTTTTGAGCCGAACAGAAGGCAATTCATTGGTTGGCTGGCTCTGACTCCCCGTCGAAAAACAAACAGAGCCTGCAGCTTCCCTTGATTTTAACCCCTTTTCGGATTCCAGTGCCCTTTTCACCCTCAGGCCCCAACCCGCCTCGAGCCCCGAGCCTCAAAAGACAACCGTCTTGGTTCCGTTCAGGAATACACGGCGCTCCGCGTACCACTTGACGGCGGCCGCGAGAACCTGGCTCTCAATGTTGGAGCCCTCGTCGACCAGCGCCTTGGGGCTGATGCTGTGGTCGACGCGCCCCACGCGCTGCTCGATGATGGGGCCCTCGTCCAGGTCGGCCGTGACAAAGTGCGCCGTGGCGCCAATGATCTTGACGCCGCGCTCGTAGGCCTGGTGGTACGGCTTGGCGCCCTTGAAGGACGGCAGGAAGCTGTGGTGGATGTTGATGATGCGGCCCGACATGGCCGCGCAGAGCGTCGGGCTGAGCACCTGCATGTACCGCGCCAGCACCACCAGCTCGATGTCGTGCTGCTTGATGAGCTCGAGGATCTGGCCCTCCTGCGCGGCCTTGGTGTCCCGCGTGACGGGCAGGTGGTGGAACTCGATGCCGTAGCTGGCGGCCAGCGCCGCAAAGTCCGGGTGGTTGGACACGATCAGCGGGATCTCGATGGACAGCTGGCCCGTCTTGGCGCGGAACAGCAGGTCGTTGAGGCAGTGGCCGATCTTGGACACCATGATGAGCACGCGCGTCTTCTGCGCGACGGGCCGGATGTCGTACGTCATCTGGTACTCGGCCGCGAGCGCGTCAAACGCGGGCCGCAGATGCTCAGTCGACTCGGTCGGCGTCGGCCCAAAGTGCACCCTCATAAAGAACTTTTCGCTCGTCGGGTCCGAGAACTGCTGCAGGTCCAGGATGTTGTGCTTCTCGCGCGCAAAGATGCCCGTCACGGCGTGCACGATGCCCGGCTTGTCCGGGCAGGACAGGGTGAGGAAGTGCTCGTTTGCCATTGTTGAAATGCGGGTGGTGGCAGAGGCGTTGACGGCGGCGGGTGGGCTCGTGGGGATAGCTCAACGTTGAACCGTCTGACTTGGTGTGTTTGGTGGTTGCCGTTTGGTGATGCGTCACAATTTGGATTTTAGCTCCTGCGGAACTCGGGGGCCCGCCGGAGAGATGTGGCCACACCGTTTAGCCGGATGCGCTAGGGTTAGGGTGCTCCCGACCCCTTTTCGCCTGCAAAGTCGTCTGGCAAGGAACTTCAAACCCCGAAAAACGGCTGGTAAGCACTGTGCAACTCCCTGGTTGCCCTTGGTCTGTTTTCTGTCCACCCCAGGGTCCTTCTGCAGCTCACTTCTCACAGCTGAGCTGTCTCTGTTGTCGTCTCCTCCCCTCCATGTCCCCGGCCAAGATCGGAAACTCGGAAACTCGGCAACATGCCGGTTGGCACGACGAAAGATGAATGATGAAACTGTCTTGTGAGTCTGGGAGGCAATCTTGAAAGCGGACGACAGGGTGTGAACTCCCTATTTCTGCACAGCCATGATACGATTTTTGAGTTCTAAGCCAAAACCTGTAAATATATACCAGTTAGGGTATTCTGGTGCGAGGACATCCAATCCACAACCCTGCTTCTAACCGACCCGGCAAGCGTCCTCCAAGATCGGGTTGGGCCGTAGGGTGGGCCAAGAGAGAGGTTACGCGGAGTCAGTCTTCAACATTAACCCACTACCTGCTGTCAGCTTCTCCTCACCTTCCCCTTCTAGTTTGGCCCCCGGCTCTGCCGCGGCATCTGATCTACATGTGGGTTTGGGCTGCATAACCCCGGATGAGTCAAGCTCGACATAGGAGGCCTGCTCCCACGCTCCTTTCAGAAAACAACTGCTTGCGTATTTCCCAGGTCCACCCGACAGCGAAGTCCCCTCAGCGCTCCGCATCTGCAACTCCGCTCTAAAGAGCCCGCTGTCTCATTGCTCCCAGTTCCCAAGCTTCAGCCCTGATAATGCCGCTTTTGTTGCGTCCGGCCGTTGAGGCCGACACGCCCCGGCTTGCTCGAATCGGCCGGGACGCGTTCCGCGATGGAGTTTCTCGGGCCTTTTTCCCGCCGCATCTCGCCTCCAAGTCCCCGACCGGCGACCCGGATCTTGACGAGGTACAATGGCGGGATGCCAGGTCGCTCCAGCGGATGAGAGACGGGAACCTGACATTTGTCGTCGTCGACGCCCCAGAGGGTGACAGCGAGGCTGGCGAGATAGTCGGGTTCTCCCAGTGGGAAGTGCCCGCACGGCCGACTGAGACGGATCCAGCGTCCAAAGCCTCTGCCCATGCAAATCAAGTTCCGATGCCTGCCTCGCTTGATCAGGAGGCGCTCCAGCATCTATTTTCGGCGCTCGACAGAGAGAGCCACCGAGCACTGGGGCCGGAAGGGCATTCCAACATGTGGTGTAAGTCCTTTCGTTGCTTAGGCCGGACAACGACTAACAAAGGAGTGTATCGCGACGTTCAGATCTCATGCTCCTAGCAATCGACCCAACCCACCAACGCCGTGGCGTTGGCAGGATGCTCGCGCAGCATGGACTCGACCTCGCCGCAAAGGAAGGGCGGGATGTCTTTCTTATCGCTACCCCCGAAGGAAAACCACTCTATCAATCCCTCGGTTTCCGCGAGCTCGTGGAGCCGTACGATGTGCTTGGAACTACCTACTCCTCCATGTCGTGGAGCGCCGCGGGGCCTACCACATTACCTTGATGGTTGAACACCAACGGATTGGGCGCCCGCCAACAGCCGAGGAGGTTGGATATGAGATTTCCATGCACTATGTACAGGAGACAGAAATCGTTCTCACTCAATCTACTACCTATTTGTCCATTGTCTCGTCGTGGGTTATGCGAGGATAATACCCTTCGACAAACAGATGTCGCATTTGAACCAGGGTTAGATATAACTGACCAACAACAGAACTCGAAGAATACCTATCGTGCCGGCAGGACGATTTCACTACACTCCAGTTTCTCATTTACGGGGGGGGTCTTGAATCCTCGTTATGGGTATCATTTACTGCGTACAACTCCAGGGTCATACTCCTACCCTATCTCCAATACTAACAAACAACGCTAACAACCAATAGCAAAGACATACGGGTGCGTCCCATACCCTTCACCGGATTTCAACGCGAGCATTTCCATGTTAAGCCGACCCGGCGACCTCCTTGGCGCTCTTCTCCGTAGGGGTGACATCGCCGGGGGTTTGCTGTTCCTCGGCGGCCATCTGCGCGTGGATGGTCTTGGGGTGCGACTTGCCGGTGACGTCCAGGAAGATGTTCTTGACGGTCCGGCCGAGGGTCTTGCGGCTCTCAAAGACAGGGAACAGGCCGACACCAATGAAGGAGCAGAAGATCCAGATGATCCCAACGGTGACCCATCCAGTGAAGAACTTCTTGCTGAAGATGTAGCCGGTGCCGTACAGGGGCATGGGCCAGAGGACAAGGAGTGCGAGAGTCTGGAGACGAGTTGTTAGCTGGAGTCACTGGCGTCGCAAACTCATACCGAAACTTACCATGATGACCGTGGCGGTCTTGCTGATCTTGCTGGCACGCTCCAACTTCTTCTGCTCCTCCTCGAACTCCAATTGGGACTCGTTGTGGCCACCAGGGATCTCCTCGAGGTCCACACCGGCGGCGTCCGCCACGTCGTGGTCATCACCCTTGCGGATCTCCATCATGGACTTCCAGTCGTACTTGTCGAGGCCAAATATCAAGGTGAAGATGGCAATAAGGGGGATAGGCGACAGCAGCGCGGCAACGTTGCCAGCCAGCATGGGGTTGTTGGACCCGGTGCAGGCCACGTCGAGAGCACCGCATTCCTTCTTGGCAGTGACGAGCCAGGCGATGAGAGCGCAGACGAGGCCGAGGACGGGCGAGAGCGACGCCGCCCACTTGTTTTGGCCAGACCTGATTGCCTCGTCAGCATCCACCGCGACGACAAGAAACGTGAAGGGCAGACGGAAAGAAACTTACCAGATCAGGGACAGCGCCGCCGGTAGCACAGCAGCCGAGATGATGACTCCCATCATGACGTAGAGGTAGCCCATCGAGATGCCGGCGTAGTAGAGACCAACGGAGAAGGTGGCGATGAAGAGGCCGTACCCGATAACCACAGCGTGGCTCATGTAGATGAGCCGCTTGCCGCTGGCGTTGGGGTTGAAGTACGTGCGGTACAGATCGTAGGTGCCGATGGTGCTGACAGCGATCAGCTGGCTGGAGGTGGCGCTGGTGACGGCCATGAAGACGATCAGAAGAGTGGCGACGGCGCCGCCCTTGCCCAGCAGGGCCACGGCGGCATACGGAAGCACCAGGCCGGCGCTGACGTCGGCCTCAGCCATGCGGTTCGGGTAGGTCGGGAACAGGGGCGAATTCTCCATGGCCAGGGCGGTGAGGCCCATGGTGGTCGCGGTGAGCCACGGGATGGCGAACCAGCAGAGACCGCCGATGATGTAGCCGGGGAGGGCGTGGACGGGGGACGCGGCAATGGCCTTGTTGTAGTAGCCGTTGTCGAGGAAGACGGTGCCGAAGTTGCCTGTGGTCGGCCATTAGTCTTCATCCGCTCGCAACTAGAACCTGGAACCCGACTTACCAACAATGTTGATGACAAAGAAGATGGCACCCTCGCGAGAGCGCATGGTCAGGTAGCTACCGTCCTTGTTGCCGGCAACCGGGTGGCGGGTCGCGGCCTCCACCAACAGGTCGTAGACAGCGCTCGGGGAACCCAAGACGTCGGACGAGGCATAGGTGGTCAGGGCAAAGATGATGATGATGATGAGCAGGATGAAAGTGTGTGCCCAGTCAGTCAGGATCGTCGCCTTGAGGCCGCCGACCATGGTGTACGCAATGACACCGATCGGGAGGAGGTAGACTGTGGGTCGTCAGCTACTGGGAGACACACAAACGCCCTCGCTCTCACGGTGTTCGACCAAGACTTACTCGCAGCAATGGTGTGCATGCCGGTAAGGGCATTGACCGTGGCAGAGCCGCCGACGATCAACATGAGCGACACCAGAATGTTGGTTGCGAGGCCGAAGACGAGGTAGACGATGTGGGCAACGGTGCCGTAGCGGGCCTTGATGATCTCGAGGTACGTGTGGGCGTTGGGGGCTCGCCTCTTGAGCTCGATGGCAAGAGTGGCGAAGAGCAGGATCTGGACCGTGGCGCCCGAGGCGTACCAGAAGGGACCCGAGACACCGTACCGGTAGCAAACACCGGTACTCTGGAGGAGAGTGGCTGCCCATGTCCACGAGGAGACGACGGCCGAGGCTACCAGGCCGGATTTGACTGTGCGGCCGGCCGTGTTGAACATCTCGGATGTCTGAACCTCGCGGTTGTATCGGCGGAGGATGAAGGTGACGAGAATCATGCCTGTCTGGCATTAGCGGTCGTCGCCCGGTCCCAGCCTCGTCAACAGCGTCTGGGGTGTTGCTCGAGGTGGCATTGCTTGCATGAACTCACCCAGGGCGAAGGCGCCTCCGAGGCCCAACACGATGCCATAGCCAACTCCTTGGCCCAGGGCCGTGCTGACGCCCTTGTCAGCGGGTGCGTGATCCATCTTGGGCGTGCCAAACAGTCAGTTGGATGCGTTTGGCTACTCGAGATTGGGTTCGAGTTCGTCTGTCTGGGGTTGAGAGTCTGACGTGACGCAAGCACAACGTCGGCGGGGGGGTGGACGGGACATTATATGCGTGTCGATCCTCAACACCAAGTGTGCGGCCGGAACCGGAGTGTCTCTGGCTGTCTTGGCTTATCACCGGGGAGCTCTAATCGGTCGCGTCAACAGCATACTGTCGCATCACTGCACCGCGAAGCTACCCCTGTGTTCCATGCCACGCGATAGAGCTCTGGCCGGGATGCATGCGTGCCCACCCTCCACAGAGCCCAGCATCTGGGGGTGCCAAGGGGACTTCTTTGGCCCGCCCCCCCCACTGAGATGCATGTCCGTTCAGAGATCCGGCTTATCGCCGGGGGTTGCTCCCATGGATGGGGGCAGCGAGATGGGGGGACCCGGGCGAGCTCAGGGGTCACGGCAGAGCCTCGCGGGAGGCCAAGCATTTCTGGTCGCTGCCGGCTTGTGACGCGGGAGCGACTACCGACGCGATCGACTGCCGCCGTTACCACGGTGTAGGTGTGTGTGGTGCAGGGCGCAGAGATAAGGCGAATCAATCGGTCATAACTTTTGGAGGGCCACCCTGGTCGTCAAGTCAACGTCGGGTGGGGTCAATCATTGGCACGGCAGAGGCTCAGAGGGCGCCCCAAGAGGCGCTCTCGGGGGCTTGCGTTGAAGTTTGGGGGGCATGCGCGTTTATCGTTGACTCCCAGCACCAATTCCTGTGAGCTTTCGGAGGGAGTCAATGAATGGGTGTTGGGACAGAGTCTGGGCTCCCACCCCACAGTCTCGCTTGCATCGTCTCCTCTTTTTGCCTCTTCTGCGTGTCCCCCGTTCCCGCCCGTTGTGCGTGGTGAGACAGTTCCACTTCGGCCTCGACCTGGGGCATTCGCTCGGCGCGGAACCGGGGCAAAGAGCCAATCAGGATCGTCGACCCGTTGTCTCGGGTCATCGGCGGGAGAATGCTTAGTCGATGGGAATCGAGTCCCCAGCGAACCACAGCGGGTGTCTGGATGCGACAGGGCTGGAGATAAGAGAGAGAGTTGCAGCGTGGGCGTTTGATTACCACAGCATTTTTTTGGTGTTTGGTGGTGGTCCGTGGTCAGGATAAGCGCCCACCAAGGCCAAGGCGCGGCCAGCTCCGAAGATAACGGCCCAGCCAATGAGGGCGCAGGAACGCCGAGCCAACCAAGCGGGGCCTATCCTCGTGGGCTCGTGGGGTCTTCAGGGCCAAGACCCGCCCGACTCCAAAAACAGGCAATTAGGAGTTTCGCTGATTGCGGGCGTTCGATGCCAACTCCAACAACGATGGATGCTGCAGGAGGAATCCTACCGCGGGCACACCATGCCCGTCTCTGTCCGCAATCGGCACGATGGACACGGTCGGTCTCTCGACAGATCCATCCATGGCGTCGCGCGCCCGCCGCGTCTCGGTGTCGCGCCCAGGCCTAGCTAGCTGTGGGGGTCTTCGCCCGCCAGCATGCAGACGCACGGCACAGGCACGGGTGCCAGTCCAGCGGTGGCTGGGACTCCAGCTCGATCCGGGGTTGATTGGCGAGCTGTCGCGTGCTCTCGATCGGGGGGAGCCGCCGGGTGGACGGATGAACAAATGGACGGCGGATGGCGATGACTCGCAGCCTTTGCCTGGAAAGTTTGATCTCGACGCCTTGACAGGAAACTGGAATTGCATCCCACAGGGCCTGGCGCGCAGGCCAAGCAGAACCCGGCCTGCTGGCTGACAAGCGGGGCGCTCAGGTTGCTTGCCCAATCGGATCGAGGCCCTCAACACTGGGCCCTGGCAGGCGCGCCAAGAAACTCGAACTTGGAAGCTGGGGCAGGCTTCCGCTCAGCTTCCACACGCCCAGCATGCCCGCCCAGTGCGCGCCCACAGGCAGCCTCATCGCCAACCTCGTCCATCGGCTTTGTCAGCCAACGAGCACCGGCAACGTCCATTGAGCGATCCGCACCACACCGACCGCCCGCCGACGAGAGTGATTCGATGACGAACGACCTTCCGAGGGCCCGTTTGTCCATTCTGCCTCGTTAAGTCCAGGCCTGCGGCCACCATGGCTCGCGACCAGAGCCACCAGCTGCTGCTGCGCGAGAGCAAGCGGCCGACCAACGACGACGACAGCGGGGGCGATGGCCACGATTCCGACTCGGACATCGAAGCGACCGACTACCTCGACCGCGATGCCCGCGCCTCTTCCGACCACGCCCGCCCACTGCCCGGCGACCAGCAGCGCCGACAATGGTGGATCCTACGCTTCTTGGGCCGCCGCAGCCGCTGCTGTATCGGCATCCTCGCCACCGTCATGGGGCTTTGGATCATCCTGACCGCGGGTGGTGCCTTCGTGTACAAGAAATACCAAGACGAACCCGCGTACGGCCGCTCGCCGCCGTGGTACCCGGCCCCCAAGGGCGGCATCGCGCAGACCTGGGCCGCGAGCTACGAGAAGGCGGCGGAGATGGTGGGCAAGATGACTCTCGCCGAGAAGGTCAACGTCACGACGGGTACGGGATGGCAGATGGGGTTGGCCGTTGGTACCAACGGCCCTGCCGTTCATGTCGGCTTCCCCCAGCTTCAGCTGCAGGACGGGCCGCTGGGCATCCGCTTCGCCGACAACATCACTGCTTTCCCGGCGGGCATCACAGTCGGCGCCACGTGGAATCGACAGCTGATGTTCGCCCGCGGCAAGGCGCACGCCATTGAGGCGCGCCAGAAGGGCGTCAACGTCCTCCTCGGCCCCTGCGTCGGCCCTCTCGGCCGCATGCCCGCTGGCGGGCGCAATTGGGAGGGCTTCGGGGCCGACCCCTACCTGCAAGGCGTCGCCGGAGCCGAAACCGTCAAGGGAATCCAGAGCGAGGGCGTCATGGCCACCATCAAGCACTTCATTGCGAACGAGCAGGAGCACTTCCGCCAGCCCTGGGAGTGGGGCCTCCCGCACGCCATCAGCTCCAACATCGACGACCGCACGTTGCACGAGTTGTACGCCTGGCCGTTCGGCGACGCCGTGAAGGCGGGTGTGGCCTCGGTCATGTGCTCGTACAACATGGTCAACAACTCGTACGCGTGCGGCAACAGCAAGTTGCTCAACGGCATCCTCAAGGATGAGCTCGGCTTCCAGGGCTTCGTCATGAGCGACTGGCTCGCCCAGCGCTCTGGCGTCTCCACGGCGCTTGCGGGTCTCGACATGACCATGCCCGGCGATGGCCTGGGTTGGGCTAACGGCGAGTCGCTGTGGGGCCCGCAGCTGAGTACGGCTGTTCTCAACGGCAGCGTCCCGGTCGACCGGCTGAACGACATGGTCACCCGAATTGTTGCCGCTTGGTATCAGCTTGGCCAGGATGACGAGTCCAAGTTCCCCCGCCAACCGCCCAATTTTTCCTCGTGGACCGATGACAAGATGGGCGTGATGGCGCCGGGGAGCTCCAGCCCGCAGGACCAGGTTGTGGTCAACCAGTTTGTTCACGTGCAGGCCAACCACTCCATCATTGCGCGTGAGGTGGCAGCTGAGGGCACCGTGCTTCTCAAGAACGAAGGCCTGCTCCCAATCACCCGCCAAGGACTCGATGCGCAGAAGCTCAAGACTCGGCGCGGGGTGATCGAGGGCAGGACGGGGAAGCGCCTCAGCGGCAAGTTCAAAGTCGGGGTGTTTGGCGACGACGCCGGGCCTGGGGAGGGGCCCAACTCCTGCAAAGATCGAGCCTGGTATGTTGATCCCCGTCAGCCTGCCATAGAATCGTGACTGACAAGTTGCAGCAACCAAGGTACGCTGGGCTCTGGTTGGGGTTCAGGAGCTGTCGAGTTTCCGTACCTCGTCTCACCCGTCGAGGTTCTTCGAGACCGCTTTGACACCTCCAAGGTCGAGCTCCACGAGTACCTGACCAACAAGCTCTCACTGAGTGGCCAGGATAACGCCACTGTTGCCGAGCTTGAGCTGTGCATCGTCTTCGCCAATTCCGATTCCGGCGAGGGTTTCGCGAAATGGGAAGACGTCCGGGGCGACCGGCCGAACCTGAATCTCCAACGTGGTGGAGATAAGCTCATTGTTGATGTCGCGGCCAAGTGTGGCGCTGGCTCTGGCGATGTTGTCGTCGTCATCCACTCCGTCGGTCCCGTGTTAATGGAGAAGTGGGTTGATCTGCCCAACGTCAAGGCTGTCTTGCTGGCCAATCTCCCCGGGCAAGAGTCCGGCAACGCTCTAGCCGACATCCTGTTCGGAGAGACCAACCCATCGGGGCATCTCCCCTTCACCATCGGCAAATCTCTGGCCGATTACGGCCCTGGCGGGCAAGTCCTCTACATGCCCAACGGCGTAGTTCCCCAGCAGGACTTCTCCGAAGGGCTGTACATCGACTACCGGTACTTTGACAAGAAAGCCATTGAGCCCCGGTTCGAATTTGGCTACGGGCTCAGCTACACGACCTTCAACTTTAGCAACCTGGAGGTGACGGCCCAGAGACTCAAAACTGCTCTCCCCAAACCTCGCCCGAGCCCGGCGGCCGAGCCGCCGAGCTACCCCACTGCGATTCCGCCCACGAGCGACGCCCTCTTCCCCGCCGATTTCCGCCCGCTTGAAAAGTATGTCTATCCGTACCTTTCATCGACAGACGACATCGAGGTTGGGGAGTACCCTTACCCGGATGGGTACAGCACGGCTCAGCCCTTGAGCGGCGCCGGCGGTGACGAGGGTGGAAACCCCGACCTCTGGGATGTTTACGTGAGCATGAGTCTGGACATCAAGAACGACGGTCATGTTGCAGGGGCAGTGGTGCCGCAGTTATATCTCGAGTACCCCGATAAGGCTGGGGTGGACTTCCCGGTCAGGGTCCTTCGGGGCTTTGACAAGGTGTATCTCGAGGCGGGCGAGACCCGCAAAGTGCGTTTCACCCTGACCAGGAGAGACGTGAGCTACTGGGACGTCGTGGAACAGAATTGGGTCATGGTGGTCGAGGGGCAATACAGGTTTGGGATCGGGCTGAGCTCGAGGGATCTGCGGCTGACCGGGACGTGGTAACATGCATTGTCAAACATGGGTAATAATTATTTGGTCAAAGAGACAAGTTGGAACTTGAGCCGCGCAAGGCATCTTGCCTAGCATTCTCCCGGCGTCGTGCCGGTTGGATGAGTGTTGGGGGCAACCATTCTCCAACGAGGGACTCCTCTCCTGCCAACTGCGCCGGATCGAAAGGCGACGGCTCAGGGGCGCGAGCTCAGGGGCGGACTCCTCTCAGGGGCACCCAATTGCTTTGGGCTAAATCGGGGGTTAGGGTCAGGGGGGCCTGGTCCACCCACTCTGCCAAGGCATGAACCAAGCAAACCCCCCGTCCGATGGGCCTGAAACCGACGAGATGCCCCTCTCGCGATCCGGATCTCGAGGAGCCACACCGCAATTTCCTTCAGCAATTGGCTGCGCACCAACGCTCGAATCAGCCAGAGATTCTGCATTCCCGCCGCCTTCATCTTCCAGAGCCTTTCTTTCGCCTCGCAACACACCCGCGACAGTTTTTGTCCTGTCCGCGCACCCCCCTTGTGGCCCCCGCACTCGCTTCGCGCCCTCGCCCACAACTGCTCGAGTCCCCGAATCCGCGACCACGCGATCCCCCGAATCCCGTCCCCTCCACGAGCCCCTGAATCACGACACACGGAGCAAACACAACCACCACCATGTCTGGCATCGACTCCCCCGAGATCCTGGCCGCGTACGACGCGGTGCGGTCGGACAAGGACGAGACAAACTGGCTGCTCATCTCGTATGCCTCTGCCACGGGCAACCAGATGGTGCTGAGCAAGACAGGCACTGGCGGACTGGCTGAGCTCACGGACGAGCTGGACGACTCGCAGGTGCAGTACGCCTACGTGCGTGTCGAGTACGCCAACGACGCCGAGAGCAAGCGCGTCAAGTTTGCCCTGGTGGTGTGGATCGGCGAGAACACCAAGGTCATGCGCAAGGCCCGCGTCAGCATTGAGGCCGGCGCCGTCAAGAAGGTGCTGTCGCATTACAGCGTGCAGGTGGACGCCGACGACAAGCGGGACCTGAACGAGGCCGACATTGTCACGCGGTTACGCAAGGCCGGCGGCGCCGACTACAACGGGGGGAGGGGTTGAGGGACCTTCGCGGGGTCGGGAGGAGGACTGGGCGGCTGACAGGCCGCTGTCGGGAAGGAAGCATAGCGCGGATATGGCGGAATATACTGCTTTTGGGTACGGAATGTCACGTATTGGCTCCTGTGGCAGCTCCCTCTCGCCTTGGGATTGCCTTCCGCATGCCGTGTCATGGTTGCTGAGCTGAGGGTTCCGGCGGATGGTCGCTGTTGGTCCACCAGACACCACAGTCCGGCCCGCACGCGGCATTGGGACACATGGCCACCCCAACACCGGATCGTCTGCAAGCCCCGTGCGGATCTGCGGAGTTAACAGCAGAGCGGAACAAAGCCCGCATCTGATGGAACTTGCCGAGCGACCCCCTCCATCTCCATGTGCAATTTTGCTTGGCACCCCCCCCCCCCCCCC